>Ga0193722_1000040_pt1 | contig 30361 bp, 59 predicted proteins | sample H2m1metaG_FD_143044 | JGI IMG/M metagenome (GOLD analysis project Ga0193722, IMG submission 143044) | Soil microbial communities from a riparian zone of the East river system, Colorado, United States - H2m1 | ecosystem: Environmental > Terrestrial > Soil > Riparian zone | place: USA: East River...
CATCGACTTTCTTGCCGCTGGCAATGTCGGCAGTCATCTTGATACCTCTTTCCAATGCTTCTTTAGCAGCTGGAGGAATCGGAAGCCCTTTCATCAAAGGTCCGACTGCATGGTTCAAGTCAAACTGTTCCCCACGTACAGCCGCGTCGATACCATGCGCAGCCGCGCCAGCAGCAGCTTGCGCAACCGGTCCGCCTGGAACTGCTGACAGGACGCCAGCAATCAAAGCCTTGTCGATAGGCTGACCTTCAGCTAGAGCTAGGCCCGCGCCTAAAGCAGCCGAAGCGCCAGTCCCGATGCCAGGAACGACAGACATGACCATCTGTGCATAGGGAGCAACTCCCTTAGCATCCTTCACCGCAATCTTGGCTTGATTCAGAAACGCTTTATCGATGCGTTTGCCTTTGATTGCTACATCGACCGTGAAGTCGACTGGAGCTGCCATTGCATGATAGGTAACGCTCATGACTGTATGTAATGGAGCGCCGACTACGGGAATCTTGCCGATACCATCGCCAATCTTTCCGCCAACCTTTTGCACTGTAGTAGCTGCTTTGCCAATCTCCTTCCCAGCTACCTTGGCAGCATTGCTGACAAAGTGTCCAATAGAGCCGAAGATACCGCTAAACTCGTAATCCAGTTCGGCTCCGAAGCTATAGCTAGCTAAGTAGTCTGGGTCTTCACTTCCGAAGGATGGCATTACCCTATCCACGTCTGGGCCGTGTACACTTCGGTCAGGATTGCTTCCGTAGATAGGGGAATCGGACATCTTCTTTTACTTTCTTTCAAAACGTCGATATGTCTAGACATACGCCCGAAGGCGTTTTCAGCTCAGCGACCCTGAAAACTCGCCATGCATCGAAGCGGCTTGAGCTAGCGTTCCGAACAGCTCTTTACGAGTAGCCGGACCAATGTTGCCGTCCACCGTCAAACCATGGTTTTTCTGAAAGGTCTTGATTGCAGCAATCGTCATTGGACCCGACTTGCCATCTTCCTTCAGGCGAGGACTAGCACCAAGTTGGTTCAGCGCCTTTTGAACGTCGAGCATGTTGTTGACTGGCGGAACGACCTTTGCCGGAGCGTTCGGAGCTGCGTATTGGTCTCGCTGCCCTGCCTTGGGCACGACTGCCGCAGTGTCATACTGGCCAAGCTCAGTCTGACTCAACGTGCTGTAAACATGCACCGGTTGAGCAACGGCCATGGCCAAAGCCGCTTTAGTTTGAGGACCAGCAACCCCGTCAGCCGCGAGACGATGACTGAGTTGAAAGGACTTGATTGCAGCAACCGTGACAGGTCCCATGACGCCGTCTTCTGGCAACTTGGGCTTTGCACCAATCAGGTTCAAGCTATGTTGAACATCTCGATTCGTCATGCTTGCGGACTTGCTCAACTCAGCGACTGAACTGGCTGCAACAGCAGCTTCAACTGATGCGCCTGTCCCTCCAGATGCCATGTGAGTGAGAGCCGTCGAAAGAGCTGCCTTGGTAGCCGGGCCCGCATTACCGTCTACGGCCAAGCCGTTCTTGGATTGAAACGCACGAATGTTCGTGGTTGTCTTGGGACCGAGTTTGCCATCAGCGGTCAGCTTAGGAGTAAACCCAAGCGTGTTCAAAGCACGTTGGACATCGGCAATCGTGCCGATAGCGACGCTGCTAGACCCGCCCGGCGCAACGATGATGGGAGCGAGTTGGTTCGGAACCTGAGACCCAGGAGGGGCAAAGATAGTGCCGACCGCAGTCGAAGAAGTCTGGGGAACTGCTACCGTCTTGGACGGGCCAATCGGCGCTCCGGGTTTGGAAGCTGCCTGATTCGGTGTGACAGTCTTGGAGATTGGAGTCACGACCTTGATTGGAATGCCGCCAGTTCCAGTCACATTCTGAACTTGAAAGTCGGCGGTCGCCGGCTTCTTGACCAGTTTATAGATGCCGAATGCCGTACCGAGAAGACCGATGATTGGAACGAAAGGAGTCATGTTTGGTTTTCCTTATTGAGTCTCAGTGCCACTTGAGCCAGGCTATGAAAGCAGCAAAAGCGAGTAGGCCAAGTCCGACGACAGCTTGAGGCCAGCCGCGAACACTGCGTATGAACCAGACTGCGTCTTTGCTATAGCTAGAACCGGCTGGCGGAAGAGACGACTTTTTTCGTTGAGCTTCTAGAGCCCGCTGGTCAATGACGGAAGATATCTCTTCTTCCCCAGCAGACTTCATATCTGCCCTGACTTCGAGTTTAGTAATGGCCCTGTCTAAGACTTCATCATTACTCTCGAACTTTTCGCGAGCCACGTCTGCTTTTGCATTGCCGTGTTTCTGACTGCCACTCATAGCTTAATACCTGGGCTAGTTACTTCGTCTTTGTTTTCTACGTCGCGGATTCGCCGACCAATCTCTCGACGATGGTCAGATAGACTCGATTGAAGATTGGTAATGGCGTCTGAGAGGCCCTTTTGCTGCATATCGAACTTCTTCATCCAAGCATTCGCTTGTTCGAAGTGTTCGTCGATTGCGCCGTCGCGCATCATGAACGAATTGCTTAACTCGTGGAGCTTATTGCGTAGCTGCTCGCCGTTCGCATCTTGAGCAGCTACGTGCGTGCCAAGGTCTTTGAGAGAAAGTTGAATTGCTCTGAAGACAGCGGCCAGGTCGCGTAATTCACTCATGTTTCCTATCCTCCCCCCTTCAAGTCTACTCAACCTTTGGTTGTTCTGCGGCGTCAGCTTCTCGCGCTTGTTGAGCGCCGCGCCAGGCCGCCCGAACGCTTTGAATTAAGTCGGCTACCCCAGCTCCCGCTTCGATGCCTGTTGAGACAGCGACGCTGAGAAGAGTGGCAAAGATAATGGTGGGATTGACTTTGCGGTCTTTCGCTTTCACGACCGAAGTCACGATGTCATTCACCAGCTCACTATCGAGCAAAAAGTCAGGCAGATTGTTTGGTTTGAGCATTGCTATCCTCTGGAGGTACAGCGGCGAGCGCTTGTTGGCGTTTTGCGTGTTCCTCTTTTATCTTCGTGAAACGATTAGCTAGGAGCATGGCTTGCTCCTGTGTTACTAAGCCCATACCGACCATCATCTGAAGATGTTGGGGTTCGGCCTTCAAGGCGAAGCCTTCGATTAGCTGACTATCAGCGTGACTCTCGGTAATAATCTCCTTGCCAGTGAGATAGTTAACGAAACTAGGCGCAAGTCGTCCCAAAGCGGCCCGCTCTTCAGTCTCGCGCTGATAACGAAGTTGCTCCATACGCATGGTGTGTTCTTCCTTGCGTAGATTCAACAACACGTCGCGGAGAATGCCATGCATCTCGGCTTTTTCTTTGCCGTGCTCGACGAACGCGCCCATAAGCATGCTCAACATGCCTTGAGTTGCTTGGCGATTATCTTGACTCAGAAACTCGTTGTGTTTCATGAGTTGAGCCAACAACCCTTGGGGAGTCGGCTCGTGTTTTGACCAGGGAATCTGTTCTCCCCCAGTCATGTCGCCTTCGAATACTGTAAACGTATGCGAGGCCCGCGGTTCAGTTCCGCCATAGAAGGCCAAAAGCTTGAAGCTCTGGACTCCTGTCATGTCTTGAGCGAAGTAACAGGCCTTATTCTGAAAAAACTCGGCGAGCTGAGCGACGCTTTCAGTCGTGCCGGTTATCTGTTTGGTGTGAACTTCTTCAGTTCCGACACCTTGTTTCAGGTGAACAAGAGCGATGCCGCTGCAAGGCGCTCCCTTATCGGGGTCGCCAAGGGCATCCTTAATCCAGTCCTCAATCGAGATACGGCTTTTACGAGTTTTAGTAGAAGACATCGACTATCAACAACCCTTTCAAAAACTATCCAAAAACCGACAAAATAGCAGTATGTCTAGACATACGTCTAGACGGTCAAAACGGAAGAAGGACCTTTCGAACCAACGGAACGCCAATGCCAACAGCAACACTACCTACGACCACCGGCCAGAACCACTTTGGTAGAACTGGAGTTGGAGGAACATAGTAGCCGCCAGTATTAGGGTCGCGTCTATCTGGTTCGCCGAGCATGGTCTCGTGCGTCATCCCAGTTTTCGCAACTTGTTCGACTAGGTCTTTCTCATGCTGAGTAACAGCATTAGCTCGGTCAAAAGCCAGTTTTCGATTACGAGCTTCATCGTAAACTTCATCTGGAATCAAGAAAGTGTAGTTGTCAGGGGCGCCAGTAGTAATCCACCACTGCGCCCAATCGCTGACCAGTCTTTTGGCTTCGGCAGTGACCGGAACGATACGGTGAAAGTATTCGTTAATAGCTTTCATGTCGGCAGCCAACATGATGCCGCCGAAGCCAACAGGACCATAGTCCGAAACCTCAGAACCAAAGCTCGTTGTCCGAGCCTTGGCTTTCATCTGACGAAAGTGTCGTTCCCAGTTCATGGCAGTAGAGGCCTTTCTGGTTTCAAAAACTTGGCTTCTTCGACGATGGCAATGCGATTGCCGACCATCCAACCAAGAAACGCTCCGGCAAGGGCTCCGTAAGGTCCGAGCAGCGCATGGCCCAAGAAGGCGCCGCCACCAATGCCCATACCCTTTTGAGTGTAGGCAGTACGCAAAGCAAGTGGAGGTAGTTCAACAGCCATTGTAGACCTATGCCTTTAGAACGAAGGTTCTGAAAAGTCGCCAACCCAAGTATCCAAGTCCGCCTGCAATAGCAAAGCTTGCAATACCGAGTCCGGCCTTGACGCCGTCCGAATCCAAGAGTTTTCTCCAGTCTGGTAAACCGAGCAAACTCTGATAGTTCGTCAGCACGGCCTTGAGATACTCTTCAGGCGCTAGCTCAAAGTAGCCGTTAGCATGTTGCGCAAAGACCGCTTCGCGCAGATTGCCTTTCTCGATTGCCGTCTTGATAGCAGCGGCTCCTACTGCCCCGCGTTTGCCGCCCTTCAAGATGACGTGTGCCATATCCAAGAAGCCCTTTTCAGGCGTAGACCACTTCTTGTATTGAGCGACATAATCGCCCCAAACTCTAGGTCCCGAACCTTGCCAATGCTTGGAAGTTGGTTGGCCATTCGCATCGGGAACCATCCAACCAGAGTCGACATGTGGAAACGAACCCAGGTCGCCTTGGCCTTGAGTGGCGCCCCAGTTGTTCGACTCGGTTCCTTCGAAACCAGTCAGACCAAACTTCTGAGACTTGGCAATCGTAGACGCACTAGGATGCGCCCAACCTTCCCCAAAACCGCCCTCCCCTTTCGCAACCGTGAACGAGTATTGAAACTGTTTCTCGGTCATGCCCTCTTGTTGCGCGGCTTTCTTTGCGATTACGTAGTACTTCTGGACTTTGGCGCTAGGCGGCGGAACATTGCCCATGGTCGAGGCGCCGCTACTAGCGCTGCTAGCAGCAGGGACCGCGCCGCTCAATCCCATTGCAGCCATGGTTTTAGGACCGACTACCCCGTCAGCAGTCAGTCCTTTCGAGGCCTGAAACTGTTTGATGGCGGTCAGAGTCTTAGCTCCGTACACACCATCTTCAACAAGTGGCGGTTTAGCACCAAGCTTGTTGAGAGCTTTTTGGATAGTCAGATAGTCGGTCATGCGCCCTCAGTGACGGTTGCCAGACTTGTATTCGACTTCGAAAGCCCTAGCAGCTTGCCGCGCAAGCTCAGCTCGGTCGCCAGGAGTAAAGGAGCCGAAGCTCCCGTTTCCGCTACCTCCAAAGTCTTTGGTGTATCGACGAGCGCCTTCGTCTACGATATGACGAAAGGCCTTCTCAGCCTTGCGTGGGTGATAGGCACCCTTTGCTTTTTTCTTTTCCAGACTCTTATTGATTGGAACCAACATCTGGCGATAGAGATTGCCATCGTTTTCGATGAACAATCCCAGTTCACGAACAGCGTCTCTGTTAAAGACTTGGCGAGACTTGGCTTTACGTCGGCGGACGGGCATCAGAATCTTCCTTTTTTACCGAAACATCAGTATGTCTAGACATACCGTTTTCAGCTGGCGTACGACCATCATGGGTTAAGTCTTGCCAACCCTCGTTGGTTAAGACTTCGGTCGGCGCGGCAATTGTTTCAAACGTCTGAGCCGGAACCGTCGGCTCAACAACAGGAGCCGGGCCAGCAACTTCAGTAGGCGGAACAGGTTCGGGCGCAGGCGGAGGCGCAACAGCGGCTGCTCGCGCTTCTGTGAGCGACGTAGCGCGTGCCCGAAGCTGAGCGGCCTTGATTGTCGCTGTCATGTTTTCGAATATCTTGGCTACGTCCAAGATGCCTTCGACCTTATCTGACTGAAGAGCCTTAGCAAAAACTTCATCGTGTTTTCGCTTCACTTCGGGCGGACGCGAGCGCCAATCTGCGCGGACTCGCATCCAATGAGCTTCGGCTTTCAAACCTTCTTTTTGAAAGTCGTCCGCCAACAGACGGAGCTTGTCTGGTGGCGCGTATTCCATCGCATTGTTGTAGACTTCCTTACGAACGGGAGTCAGGGTTCCAAAGTCTTTGCCAGCTTGTGTGTTGAAGGCTTTCCAGATAAGAAGCCCAATGCCAATGGTAACGGGGTCGAACATGAACTATCTACTTTCGGTGCGAGCTACGATGAGAGATAGCCCAATAGGCGAGTGCTAATGGGCTAGTTATCGAGGAGTAGTTGTGAAGAGTATGAACAAGCTTTAAGAGCTTCTTCGGCTTCTTGAGCTTGCGACGTTTCATCGCCCGACGATGCGAGCGAGCAGTTGTTTAACTTCAGAGTGAGTCGGCGGGTGGTTAAGGCCGATGATAACGTACTTGTGAAGCATTCGCTTGCGCAGCTTCGGGGGTTTTCGCTTTTTCACAGATACTTATCCTTCAGCTTCTGTTGACGTTCGATGATTGCGTCTCGTTCTTTGGCAGTAGGAGCATGAATCCACTGCAACGAGAGGTAGTGTAGCTGAGAGTCAATCAGTCGATTGTGTTTCTCTCGCTTGCTGACCCGAACCTTGCGCCGTTTCATGGCAGGTCCTAAACGTGCATATGCACGCGACGCGAAACACCAAGATGACTGACCTTCTTTTCGATGGCCTTTTCGATCTTGTGGGCTTGCGTGCGCAGGGTCGAAAGCTTCATGTTGCCAAGACTTGGAGCCTTGCGACAGACACACTTTGCTTTCTTCGCCGTCTTGCTTCTTCGCTTCTTCATATCAATTCAGCCTTTCCAGTCTTGGGGTCGTAGTTGAAACCTCGGAAGTCTCGGACAGCCTTTTTCTTAGCGCGTTCAAAGGCATCTTGCTGAGTCAAGTTTCTTGGCAACTTGAAGAGCTGTTTTCGAAACTTCCGACGTTTCATGGAAAACCTGTATGTCTAGACATACTGCCTACTTCTCTGGTTTCAGCACTGGTCGTAGGACAATCAGAGAAAGTTCTTGGTCGGTTTCCTCGAAGGATACGAACGTAAACCACATCCTTGACGCTTTACCATACGAGGCTTCCAGCCGCTTCACAGTCAAGACTTGATTAGGCTTGACCGTGTCAATCTTCTCACCGATGTAGCGGACCTTCAATCCGGGCTGGAAACGAATGGTCCGTAAAGGTCGCATTGTCTAGTCCGAACTAACGGCTTACGCGAGCAATGGCAGCATCGATAGCCGCATTGAGTTTGCGTTCGGCTTTGGTTTTTGAAGCGCCTGGCTTCATTCTTGAAACCTTCGCGTTCAGCTTGCCAATGATGGCTCGCAAGTGTTGGTCTCGACTCATCCCAGCTTTTCTACGAACAGGCATATCGGTCTTTCCTTTCTTCAGTCGGTCGTCAGGTTGGTTTGGTCCTTATCCTTTTCGTGACCGAAGAATCCAATAACCAGCCCTACATCTACAACACGAAAACGGCCGTAGCTTCTGCGGACTTCGACGAAACACGTAAAGGCCTCTTCGCGAGTGAGCGCGTGAGTGTACTCTTTACGTACCAACTCCCCTTTTGAATTGGGCTCGACAACATCGACTCCCCCCACTTTCACTATCTTCTCGTAAGCAATACAGAACAGCTTACGTGTATCCCATTCTAACAGACGGGCTGTACACATCAAGCCGCACTTCTGACACTGAAACTGATTCAGCGTGTTCGCGCCGTTGGAAAGCGTGCCCATTCCCCAAGGAATAAGAGCGGCAGTGTTGCACTGAGGACAGCCCAGAACCCCTTTGACGCCTTTACGCATCAAAAACTCTGGAGCCAGAGTCCAAGTGCCTGGCTCTGGCCACATCTGCTCGCCTTCGTCGCCTTCGACGCGCCAGGCCTTGAGTGGGTAATCCAGGTTCCGAACCGTTATGACGGTATCGCCAGTGCCCGCTCCAACAATCTTTGGCTCGCTCATGAGAAACTATCCTTTAGCGTTTTAACACGGAACTAATCACACGGTTTGCACCACGCTCAGTCATGCCGTGGTGTTTCATGAGCAAGTTGCGAATCGCTGCCTTGCCCATGGGATAAGCTGAAGCGTCGTAAGCGCGTAAGTCTTGCCGCAAAGCAGCAAGACCGCGCACAGTCATCTTCCCCAGATGTTTTCGACGCTTTTTCATCACTTGACCGGGCGCTTGACTACTACCTTCACAAGACCAGTCTTGTTCATGTCGGCTGCGAACTTGGTTAAAGCTCGATTCCACATGTCAATGGACTTCTGACTGACTTTCGACTTGACTTTCTTGCGGCGTTTCACTTGGAGTCTTTCCCCAAGGCCTTCAGCGCCTTGTGAATCTGTGGAACCAGATACGGATTCCGACTCTCATACCGTCGTGGGTCTGTGGTCACGTACTTGACCAAGTCCGCGAGGGGCTTTCGAAGGCGATTGGCAGCTTTCTTTCGCTTCTTCATAGCCCGAGGTTCTTTCTAGCTTGCTTATCGCGGTCTCTATTGCCGCTCTTCACGCAATTCCAAAGCTCGTCGGTAGACGCTGCGTAGCTATCTCCCCTACGTCGAGTCTCCGGTTGAAGTCCAAGCGCAGCAATCAAGACTTTGCGGCTCGGACGGGAAACACGACGGCGTTTCATGCCGCCGCCTGTTGCGGACCAATGGGAGTTTCGCCGAGCGGGCCAAGCTCCTTCGGCGGGTTTTTTGCGCAGTACTCTGCGATAAGCTTGGCCGAAACGACTGCGCGAGGATTGCCTTGCTTCGCCTGCTCACGAATCGCAGCAATCATGCCCATAGCGTTTTGGTCGTTCATGCGGGCACGTTCGGCCAACTGACCCGCAACAACAGCCTGTTGACGAATCTGTTTAGCCTTGCCCACCAAGTCTTTCGCTTGTGGGTCCAAGCCTTCTCGCTCGAATAGCTTGGCAGCTTTTTCGAGCTTGACGGGGTTGTATTCAGAACCCATCAACTCGCCATGAATCTGGGCTCTGGCTGGGGTCAGACCGACGGTGGCCGTGCCTGTCGGCTTAGCAGTCGTCTTTTGATGGTGATGCATCCACAGCAGCCCACCAGCAATCAATAGAATCGGAATCATGAGTTTGGTCTCCTTAGTGATGAACTGAGTACAGGCTTCAAAACGAGTCTGAAGCCCATACTCAGCATTCCACCAAGTTCAGATGAGCTTGGTTAGAGCCTGTTTGCTGGCCGCGTAGATCTGTTTCGCGTAAGCGAGATAATCGGCAGCAGTGATGCTGGTCGCGCCGCTGCCGGCCAACGTAGCCGAAGCGACGGACTGAACCAAGGCGCCGACGTTCGCATTGTCGGCATCGGCGATTGCCGCGCCAGACGCCGTGTTTTCGACGATGAATTCGTCGGCAATCGCCTTGGCTGCGTTTGCAATCGCGGCATAGTCGGTTGCCGTGAACGAGCCGCTGAAACGACCAGACATCAGTCCAGCCATCGCACCGGCGACACACGAGTTTTGAATTACGGTCACTGCCATGGGAGTATCCTTCTTTCGTTACGTTTTGGTTGCGAGTCGCCTCCGAATCCAAACCCGTGAAGGCTGGCCCGGTGCATATGTCTAGACATACCCGGTTTTTCCTGGTATGTCAGCATGCCTTTGACTTTGCTCGGGTCGTCCCAAGAACCGTCGATAAGCATGACAAGAATGTGAAACATCGTCGAATTGACCGACGACATGTGACGAAACACTGGTCGACACCAGATTCCCTTTCGCCTTAGCTCAGCGACGAGACATGCAGTCAGAGACTTACAGTCACCGAAGCCGCGAGCATACAGAGCAGGAATCGTATCCCAGATAAGTGTACGCTTGTAGTAAACAGGACTGTCATACAACGCGACATGCGTGGGATGAAACTTCAACCAGATAGTATTGAGCTGAGTGAGACAGGCAAGCAAAGTCTCAAGAGCCGCTGCGTTCACTAGGTTCGACGAACGCCGTCCGAAGGCGCGGTCAATAGTGAATACAACGGCTCCCGGCATGTACTTCTTCGAGCCGACACGCTTTGCGCACCAATCGATTATCTTACGAACCTCACGACCCTCAACTGAGTTGGCGTCAGTCAAAAACCCAGGAATCGCAAACGTAATCTGCATGGTACTCTCTCGCGTCTACTCGTTACCCACTACTACAACTCAGTGCTTTAACAGTCCCGTCTTCAGGTTAGTGCAAAACGCGCTACCCGCAGACGTTGTCTGTCTTACTGACCGTAGCCGCCGGCCAGAACCGCCGGGCCCTGCATGGTAATCACGAACGGGTAACTGGTACCGGCCGTGAAGCCCTGGGGAAGGCTACCGGTATAGCTACCAGCTGCCGTGGCGCGGTTCTGCGGGTCGAGGCGCGGAAGCTCCAAGAACACACCCTGCGCCTCAGCGGCGTAGTTGTGCGCGTCTTCTTGGCCGCCGACGAGCACGTTCACGTTGGCAATCTGCAACGTGCTGACGAACACGAAGCCGTAAGCCGGCGCGTTCATCAGAATGCGCTCGCCCTTGATGCTGGCGGACGGCTGCTGGGTGAAGTTCGTAATCGAAGAAGCCGTACCAAGAACGAGGTTCGTGGCGGGCGAAAACGAGAACGAGTAGCGCTCGACCTTGACCAAAGAGTTACGGTTGGGGTCGAGTGCCAGCGTACGCGAAACCGTGCTGGACGGGTCCGACATGGCAGCGTGATGCGCAGCCTTGGCCTTGTGAGCGTGGTGCGCGGGGTGCGCAGGATGCGCCGGGTGCGCGGGGTGTGGAGCGTGAGCAGGGTGCCGAGCATGCCCGCGGCCGAAGCCGAACGCATCATCAGGAGCACCGAAACCCATCTCCCCCTCGTAGCCATAGCCGTAGCCGTAATCGTCACCGAACTGCGGACCGACGGCAAAAGCCGACGGAGCGACGTACGGTTGCGAAGGCACGGAATAGCCAAAGTCGTAACCACCGATTGCGCCCATGAGGCACGCAACTGCGGGGTCACGCTTGGCCATCTCGTGCATATTGATGGGAGCGTTCATGTGTGTTTCTCTGTCTTTCTCTAACCGGTTTCCCGGATTAGTCTTCTGGATTATTCATCAAACTATCTCCTTTTTTAACTATCCAACACTATGTCTAGACATACTAGCTAGACTCAAAAACCGAACTGATTCATCCCTTTTCGAGGATTGGCCATCGCACGCGCGACGCCAGTTTCTTCAGCTCTGCAAGCGGCATCGCCCCAACCCATGCGCTCTGCTACTCGCATAGCATTGTTCACAGTGCGCTCGTGAGACATGGCCCCTTCGATACGGCCGACCAAACGCAAACGCGCGGCCGACTCAGAGTTTTCTTTGATGGTCCTGAAGAGATTGCCTTTGACACGACTAGCGTGCTGCAAACCCCTTGGCGTCTGTTTCTTACGCTTTTTCGGCATCGGGCTTCTCTCAGCGAAAACGTTGAACTGGCCCCATGCGCCAGTCGTGTTTTGCAAGTTCGCGAGCCTTGCGCAATTCAATGCCTGCGCGCTTCGCATAACCGCGCTTGTGCGAATCTTCTGCCAAGTGCATCAGATGGATGTAAAGCGGACGAAGCTCTAAAGCTACATCCTTCTTGACTAGTCTCGTCTTGATGCGCGAAAGCTGATACTGAGTCCGCTTCGGTTTCGCTCTACGTTTCGGCATTCGTAGTTCCCTCTCCACTCAACTTCGGCACTGCGCGACGGACCGTTCCGTTATTCGGCTCTCCGATTCTCAAGCGCGCTATTATGAGTCTCGCTATGCACGTCCACGCCAGCATAAACGGGATTCTATGGTCGGAGCGTAGTTCCTTTTGCCCATAGGCCGGTAAGGCTTGTTCCGCGACAATTAACCGGTGTCATTCGCGGGCCATGTCCCAAGAGACTCAGAGATTCGCAGCGGCTTCGATGAGCCGGTCTCGTTCCGCACCCCAGCCGAAGCCGTGTCCGACTCCGCCCGAACCGAGTTGCATCGGGTCGGCGCCGAACGGAATGTCGTTTCCGTCGAAGTCGCCGTGAGCGCCGAACGACTTCTTGAAGAAGCCTTCGAAAACGCGCGAAGAAGCCGCGCCGCCAGCGGCGATGCTCGCAACCTTCAACTCCTTCGAGCCCATCGTCAAACCGCCTAGGGCCAAGGCGAAAGCCGCAAGGCCGTCCTTCGGGACCGTCAGGCCGGCAATCTTCAAGTCCATGCCGCCCGTTGCCGCCGACATGAGACCCAAAACCGCGCCGGTTGCGCCAGCAATCATCCAATCTTCGCCGAGTTGAGTCGCCTCGTGCGGATTGATGCCCATGAGACCTTGTTTCGCCCTGTGATAGTAGTGAGTCAGACCTTGCGACGACATGATGTTTGCCTTTCTTAGAGACCGTGACGTTTTGCAGCCGCGACCAATGGGTCTTCGGCTGAAGAAGTATGTCCAGACATACTGTCAGTTTTGACAGTTTCGCCAGTTGTTGCGACTGAAGGCTTTGCCCAGTCCGAAGTCTTGCGAAAAACCGCTACAGACGTAAGCGATTGCGAGATTGCGCGCAAGTCCGACGAATAGCCGTCTGGCTTGCCCGCTTCCTTGACCGATAACGCATAAAAGAACGCAGCAAGAATCCCATCCACGGGATACTTGCCTTTGATGTCCAGCCCGAACTTGCCGTGAATCACGCCCAAAAGAGCGGCAACGGCCCCAGCTTCAAGATTGTGCCGCATGCCAGTGACAGCCGACTGAACATGCGAAGTCGGCTCTGGCGCTGGCGCTAGGAGCTGCCTATAGCCGTCCCATAGGCTGGGAGGCTTAGGCGCCTGGTATTGGGCCAACGGAGCATAAGATTGGTAAGGAATGCCCGCCTGTTGAATGACGCGCGAGTATACCGCAAGCCCCGTATCAGCCATTCTTCTAATACTATCATAGCTTTATGGGGCAGTCAAACGCAGAACAAAGCAATTCCACGGCATGTCTAGACATACAATCGGCGTACGTAAAACTACGTACGTGCTATCTATTGAAACGAGACTGAAACTTTTTAGAAACTAACTAACTATGGGACGTTATTCCCACACTGAGACACTATCCCACGTGGCGGCGAGCGACTTGAAGTTGCTGCGAACCTCGATAGATACGCAGTGACGACAAGAGGGCTTGCGAGCAGCCCAACACGTTCGTCAATTCAATGCGTTTTGCCGCATTTTTCTCGGTTGTTTGCTCCGAATGGCAAGCGTCCACCAAGTCTTCAAGGCGATGGAGCATGTGTAGGGTAATCTGCGCCATGATTATCGACATTCCCTGGTGATAACGCAGGAACCGTGCCAATTCAAGATCTTGTTTCCCTACATTGGAGACATTCGCGCGGCACATTCTTAAAGAATTGTCAAGCCTTTGAATGCTAGTCCGTCTGTCTTGATATGGGGATAGTCTCGCTCTATGGCAATGGCTATCTCTTCTTGATATTGAGCGTGATTAAACTCGCCGCTCTTCCGATAATGCCAAGCGGCGCCGCGCGCTTGGCTCGCCTGAGTCTCGGGCGTATCACGAATGAAAGTTCCAAGTGTCCAGACCGCCAAGATACTTTCGCCCTCTCCTATCAGAAACGTATCTTGAAGTTTTGCCTTCCAGTATGCCCCTTCATACTCGATATGTTCAGGTTCGACGAGCGAGTCCTCTTGACACCCCAACCTGCTAACAGCTGTATAAGTGATTACAGTTTGCTTATTAGTATGTCTAGACATACTTCGCCTACCAACGAATCGAACCGTCAGCATTAGAATGCATGCCGCTATGTCCAACCTGACCCATACACTTAGTCTGTGGATGGTGAATTACATTAACTGCTGTACAGATAGGGTGCGGCTTCACGAGCGCTTCTAAAGCGACCGCGATTCGTTCCAAAAGCTTCAAAGCAGTATCAATTGCGGGCATCATCAGACGTTCCTTTACACGCGAGAAGAGGGACATTAGCGCCTTCTGTTCAACCACACCTTTTGGATTAATCTGGCGCCGATAGGACACAAGTTGAACGGTTGTGAGGCGCAGCGTTTGCATACGTCGAGATGAGCATGAAACTCCTTCATCGGATAATCTCCCAAAGTAGAGTGCCAATCAGAACCAGACCCAATGCAATCAACCATTCAGCAGCAAACGGAGGAAACCATCCCTTCATAATAACTACTCCAACGGTTGAAGCTGTATCTGTACCAAACCCAATTCAGTCATCTGAAAAAACTGCTCTTCAGGAGCCGGGCCATTACGATTCTTGGTAGACATAAGTCGACGAGGACTTTCATTCTTGGGAATAGCAACGCCGTTGGCATCCAACTCCCCTTCCAAGATGTCAAACATAGCCAACAGGTCGACTTCATGTTTGAGCTTATTCAAGCCTGCGTAATCGTCATCTTTCGTAACCTGACTGATAGCAATCATCGGACACTTCAACTTCACAGCATACTCCTTGAGTCGCTGAGCGATGAAGACTGCCAATCCAGGGTCGTCGCCTGCCCACTTCGTCAGCGAATCCAGAATAACCAAACAAGGCTTGTACTGCAACAGCAGCTCGCCAATATCGAAGTCCACGCCTCCCATGGCATTGACGATGAAGATATTGTCGGCATTCGGAAGGTCTAATCGCTCGGCAGTAGAGCGAATCTCAGAACCATCTTGCTCATTGGCAATGTACAGGACAATGCGATTGTCGCTCTTGAACTTCGTAGTGAAGATGCTGGCGAGTTGAAGACAAAGCGTCGTTTTTCCTGCGCCCGGTTCGCCTCCTAGTAACGTGACCGACGTATCGACGATGCCGCCACCAAACACTAAGTCGACTAGTCCCGTGACAATGCGTTCGACTACCCCGAGCTTGGCATCTGTCAGTCGAATGACGTACTTGTTAAGCGGAATGGCAACTTTGACGTTCCAGGCTCCGCACCTTTGACACCGAACTTTCCCATCTTCTAGTTGACGATGACATTCTTTGCACTTCACTTACTCACTCTCAACAACTCAAAAAACTCGCCCGGTTTAAGCGAGCCATAAAAGGCCTGAGCTTCTGGTAGCATACCGCCTTTATTGACAGTAATCTCGAAGTCTGCTTTTACAGGATTAGCAGACTCTAAGTCTTCACAGAATCGAAGTCGCCAAGAACCAAGACTATGATAGATGCCAGCTAGAACAAGTTTCATCACTCGCTATCCTTTATCGGATTCTTGCCATACTTATCGAGTTTGCTCTTCAAGTCGACGAAACCATCTTCATCGGGCGTATCTTGCAGAGACTGCGCTATCTTAGTTCGAAACCGACATTCCTTGCACATTCCATTGAGCATCTGTTCAAAGCTCAAGTTCCTTTCCAACAGTGGAGCACACTTGAGACAGAGACTGACCGTATTCATGGCGCTAGGGCCTTCGACCCAGGCCGATGTCTCCAACACCAGAATCCCAGGCCTGTTCGGTTACGACAAGCTCTACCGTTGCCTAGCGCGCGGCCGCAACGGAAGCCTGTCAGTCGTTTGAACGTCATACTAGTCTTGCCCAGACTAAGACGGACAGTTTGCACAACTACTCCTCTTCAGAGGTTTTGCGTTCGCTACTCGGAATTACTAGGCCGATTGGTCGAATTCGACCATAGAAGTGGTCGAGTGAAACGGTTAGATTCCAACCTACAGGAACATGTGGCAACCAAGCTTCTACCTTCGGCATCCCTAGTGAAAACATGCTGATGGGATAAGGTCCAAGTCTCAGTAACTCTTCGTTTCCGACCCGAAGCGAAGTGATGAAACCATTGAAGTCGCGCGCTCGACCCCCGGCAGCCGGCTTTCCTTCGACTTCAAAGCTTTCAACGATAGCTTTGCCTTCAAAGCGCCAAGTAAGAATCTGACCGCATTGTCCAGGACACTGAGGAGTCAGCCAGAACGCATCCAAGACGATGGGTCTAGGCAGCAACTGATAGAGATGAAACCCGCCGTGGTTCGCCTGTAACTCGCAATGACCAAACTCGCCTTCCCCTGCTTTCATCCAAGCGCAACGAGGTTCGTGGCCTGGTTGTCCCGGAGACAGACAGACAGGAGAGTCAATGCCGTGGCAGCAATCCACAGTCCGTTTCCGATAGCCGGCTAAGACAACTGGATACGCAGACAACACGTCGTCAATAGCAATTAGCTCTTTTTCGTACTCTTCGCCTTCTTCTTTAATCTGGCGTTCACGAGCCTTTTCGCAATTAGCTCCAATACAACGTTTGCCTGTACACTTTTGGCCTGTTTCGGGACACCACGAGTAACAGGTTTCTTTAGCTTCGACCGGTTGAACTTCTACCCATTCGCAATAGCCACCCTTCGCACAGGAAGGGTCGGCGATGTACTCGGGCCGTTCACGCTTACAGTGCTGACAGTGTTGAGTTGTGTTCATGACAACCGTCCAACAGAATGGTCGCTACCAAACACGATATGCCAAGACTTGCCATCTCGTGTATGCCAAACCTCATTGGCTTCGTGCATCTGAAGACGAGTCAGAAACGTAGGTGGAAGCGCTTCAGAATCAGGTCTGGCGCCCGAGCGACTTTTCCAAACCACCCAGGGCCGACAAGGCGCGAATTCACACTGCGCTCCGGCATAGTGTGAGTCGTCGCATGTGGATTGAGTCGAACACTGAGGTTTTCCGCAGTGTTTGCAACAGTAGTGTATCATGGTCGACTATCTATCCTTCAATTAAAGGGCTATCACGAAGCAATTCCTTACCGTTCGTCGTAATCGCTGTCCTTTTGCGACTTATGTCTAGACATACTCGCGCCATTGTTGTCCCATTCTCGGAATAACTCCCAAGAACTGGTCGGATTCAACGAAAGTTTGATATAGGCGAGCGGCGTTCTCGCGTTTTCCCCCGTATGCTCTGGTAGATTGGCGATGATGAATATCGTCAGCGGCCCAAGCTTAACGTCAATGACCAAGGCCTCGCCCTTAGCCGTGCGTGTCAGCTGAGCGCGAGTCTTGTGTTGTAGCTCTAAACCGCGTGGTGTTGACATGGTGTCAATTATCCAATGATAGTGTAACTGGTATTCTGACGATTGACAAGCGCCTAAGTCTTTGATATTATTACGGATTATGTGATACTCGTTTTGAGTATGCACAGACATACTGACCGTTTGGGTCAGTAAGGAGACAGCAGTCATGGTCGATAATAACACCGCAGCAGCATCGCCCGCCGTAGACCCGTTCGCCGCAGATGATGCCGCGTTCAAGGAGATAGCCACTCAGCGTTATATGTACAACGCTGACAAGTGCAAGGATGTGCCGCTCGTCGGCAACTTGCTCAACATGCTCATGATGCCACCAATCGAGCGGGCTGGCATCCTACAGCCGTGGAATGCGTTCTTAATTCGCGTTACGCGCCCCACCAAAGGCACCGACCGCGATAAGAACTTGGTCGATGTTGCAGTCGATTCCGAGGTTCTGATTCCAGCTACTTTCGAGCTGACTCAGTTCCTGGAAAAAGCCGCTACGTCGGAAAAGTTCGTCTTCGAAGTGTTCATCAAGCCGAAGCAAAAGATCGACATCGGCGGTGGACAGAGCATGTGGCTGTACTCCCTCAAAGCCAAGCCAGAACCCAAGGCACGGCGCGGTTTCGGCCTCGCTGCTGTTCTTGCCCCTCCTCAGCTTCCGGGCGGAACAATGGCGGGTAGTGCAGGCGGCGGGGGCGGGGGCGCGACTGACAACGATGCTCCGTGGTGAGTAGCGTAACTAGCTAGAATTGCTGAAAAACGAAGGCCCCGTCGCCATTGCTGGTGACGGGGCCTTCCCGCGACGTCAGCTCTGTTAAACCAACGTCGCACGCAACAGTTATCAGGAGCTACCGACTCATTGACTTACCGTGGCATCGTCGAAGCTACCAAAAAAGCCTAAAGCTGTCAAGGCGCGGAAAAGCCGCAAAACAGCGAAAAAAGCGGGTCGGGAGCCCAGCAGGACACGAAGTGTAAAGAAGGCAGTCAAGAAGCCTGTCAAGAAGACTGTCGACCCGTTAATAGCTTTACGGGCAGAACAGAAGAAAAGCCGCTCAGACTCGGCGAAAAAAGGCTGGATTACTCGCTATCAACGCGAGATTAACCGCTTACAAGAAGCGGGTCCGTCTGTCCCGAAACCGAGCGAAGAAGAAGCCTCAGACTGGCTATCTGAAACGCTTGCTCAGGCCAAGAAACGGCTCAAGGCCGAGAAGCGAAAACTAGGGCGCGGACGTTTCGCTCATAATCCTGAAAAAGGTTTCGTTCCGCTAGTCGTGCCATCTGATTGGGGTCGTGAAGGTCCCAAGAAACTTACTCGCTCAGACTCCGCTCGACGTGGTTGGATTACGCGACGACACCGCAAGTTCCAATCTGAAGGCGTATCCTATCTAGGCTCGCGAGACTGGGCCGAGATGTCCACTCCTCGCGCAAACGCTCTTGATAAGCTGACTTGGGACATCTTCGGGCCATATCATCACATCTACGGGCCTCAACGGCACGCTTTCGTGAAGTCGGGCCTTGAGATGAAGGACCGGCGCTTCGTCTTGTTCATGAATATGGCTCGCGAGATGGGTTATACCGTCCGTCAGGCTAGAACTGCGCTGTTTTCGCCAAAAGCGAGGGCAGCAACTGCGTAGTATGTCTAGACATAATGGGAGATAGTCAATAATGGCGATGTCGCACAACGGTTTGGTCAAAGTCAGCGAAGAATGTGCAGAAGTCATTCAAGTCGCTCAGAAGATGATTGCATATCCGCAACTTCAACTGAGCGAAGGAATACTTAGCAGCGGACTTCATCCTGACGGAACGTGTCTGCGCGACCAGCTAGAAGATGAACTTGGCGATGCTCTAGCAGCTATTACGTTCGTTGCTGAGAAACTACGACTAGATAAAGAGCGAATGACCGCTCGACTCGTTCATAAGCTCGGATTGTTTCGTCAATGGGATAACGAGCCTTGAAAACCATGCGGACTCGACTAGTTCCGCTTTGGCATCCAGACTTCATCTATGTGAAGCCTGGCGTCTACATCTGGATTCAATCAGACGGATTGAGTCTTGTCTTTATCGAGCTTCTTAGTGATATACCGCCAATGGGCAAGATAGTCGGCGAGATATTCCCGACTCCGTTCGAGAGATAGTCATGAGATACATAGTCTACCACGTTCGCGCCATAGAAGACGGATTCACTCTCCAAGAGAGTTTTCCTTCATTAGAACATGCACAAGAATGGTGCAAGGAAAACAACCAGGAATTAGCTAAGGTAAACCGTACTGAGAGATGGGAACCTATTAAAACCATACTCTGGTGGAAGGCTTTTAGCGAATTCACCAACGTTGCAATCACTGTCGCCTTCATCTCTTGCTGGGTTCGTGGAGACTTAAAGCAAGCTCTTTTCGTAGTCTTGCTCCGACTCATGTTGTTTGGTGTGCCAGTCGTCACTCTAAAACAGCTTTGATTCTGCCTCGTCATGAAGGCCGACCATGCGTTTTTGGGTGGCGTTCTCTGTTGGTGCGGGCAAACGAAAGATAAGCACAGAGACCGTATCTACCACGCCTCAGAAGGTAACCCGTGCAAGAAGTGTGGAGAGCCGGCCCGCTACCATCTTGCCGGAGAAAAAGTCGAAGTTCGGAGACAGCGCGAACATACCAAACTTAAAAACCGAGTCATCATCGGAGTAGACGGCGAAGGCCACGACTTGCCCGACGGTCGCCACATCTACACATTGCTATCTGCGGTAGATGAAACGGGCAATGTAGTAGGAGAAGCGGAGAATCCTAACGGTCTCAGTGCCCGCGAGTGCATTGATATGCTGTTGGCTCTGCCCGAGGATGCTCTCAAGTTCATCTTTATGGGGTCCTACGACTGGACCAAGATGATTGAAGACCTGGAATTGACTGACATCGTCTATATCATGCACCCGGAATCGCGGCGCGTGAAGACATGTAAAGTTTGCCGTACTCGCTGGGGTCCAAGGGACATCGTATGTCCTAAGTGTGCTCATAAAGAGTCTCGCTCGATTCAAAAGTTGCGCCGAGTCGTCAACGACCGTAAAGGCAACGAGATAAACACTGGGTTCGACTGGTTTAACGGGTCGTTCACTGTCTCGCGAGGAAAGAAGCGGGCGAAGGTTTGGGACTGTTTTAAGTTCTTTCAGTGTAGTTTCGTCAAAGCCATTAAGCAGTGGAAGATTGGCACTGAAGAACAGTGGAAACGCATCGAAGATATGAAGTCGAAGCGCGGCGCCTTCGATGTTGAAGACCCAGCTGACGTGCGACGATACTGCCGCGAGGAGTGTTGGCTACTCGCGAAGATGATGCGCGAAGTTCTAGGAGCTTGCGAAGCTGCTGGAATCAATCTCAGGCAGTACCACGGAGCCGGCTCTATCGCGAGCGCTCTGTTGAAGATGCATGACGTGAAGAAACATCTTGGCCCTCCACTTGAAAAGATGGCTAAGGGACTTCAACATGCGGTCATGTCTGCCTACTTTGGCGGACGTTTCGAGAATTCGATTGTCGGCTACGTCTTAAAGCCGGTCCACAATCGAGACATCTTCTCGGCGTATCCCTATGCTATTGCCCAGTTACCGTGTTTAGCATGCGGTAAGTGGAAAAAAGTGAAGCGTGTCGCAGCGAGTATGTCTGGACATAATCAGCTTTTGGCTGAATGTCGGGCAGGAACCCTCGCTGTTGTACACTTTCGCGTCAAGTCGCGAAGTCAGAACGAACGGACCGACATGGCATGGGCTCCTTTGCCTTGTCGTCAGTCCGACGGCTCGATTGCCTTCCCAACCGGCTTTGAAGGGTGGGCTTGGCTCCCAGAGTTGGAAGCTGCGCTTGAAGGATGGCCGGACCTGATTCAGATCTCCGAGGCCTGGGTTTACACTACAGCTTGTGAGCATAAGCCCTTTCACTGGGTTCCAGCTGCCTACCGCAAGCGCTTTGAATGGGGCAAGGATGGTCGCGGCATAGTCATGAAGCTTGGTTTGAATGCCGTTGCTGGCAAAACCATGCAAAACCAAGGCGACCCGCCGCCCTATAAAAACTGGATATATGGCGGGATGATTACTAGCACGACTAGAAGTCAATCCCTGCAAGCAATTGCCTGCGCTGAGGACCGTTGGAACGTGTTGGCTATTGCCACCGACGGTGTATTCGCAACTGAAAACTTGCCGCTGCCGCCAGCCAAGGATACAGGCACTAACGACCTAGAGAAGCCTCTTGGAAACTGGGGGTCTGAGATTCACGAAGATGGTGTGTTCTTCGTGAAGCCTGGCATGTACTTCGACCAGGCCAAGAATCTAGTTCAAGAGCACGACTTTAAGGGCAAAGGACAAGTCTGCGAGAAGTGCGAAGAGCCGCGCCAAAACCATCGTTCAGTCATGCGCGCCCGCGGTATCGGCCGGAGCGAACTAAACAAGAACACGCGCCGAATTGCCGAATCGTTTGAAGACTGGGATAGGCAGTCAGAGTTGAAGCTTCGAGTCAAGTCTCGTCGATTCTACGGCGCTCGCTCGTCTGTTTTGATGTATTCCCATTGTCTGCCCTGTCATACCAGCTGGCCTGGCTGGCCTGAGAAGGGCTGTCCTAAGTGCGGTCTAGTCGGTATCGGCGAGGCCAAGTTCATGCACTTGCCTGACAAGAAGACTCCTGCTTACGGCCGATGGTTTCCTCGTGAGATTATCATCGAATTCGCTTCGCTGCCTAAGCGCGAGTTTATTCATAAGCGCGGCTCCTATGGTCGGATGCGTATACGCGACATGGGCGGGATTGCCTCTCTGCCTTACGACCCAGGAACAACGACTCCACAAGGCGAAGCGGCTAAACTCGCAACACTCGAAGCCTTGGAAGAACCAGACTGGAACGATTATGACGACGCTACGGAGGTAGCATGACCAAGATAATTAAGAAGGGTTCGCAGAACTGGCGAAACCAGATTAGTAAGATTGATAGTTCAGCAACGCCACCACGTAGACCCGGATGGTCTGGAGTTTGTGCTATTGGACTTCAAGTCGGAACTAGAACGTTCGTCGATACAGGCAACAAAACTAGCGGTGTATTCGGACTGACAGGTTGGGAAGAGCCATGCCACGAACCTGTTGTCGTTCGCTGTCAGCTCGCTGTCAACGGCAAACCAGCTCCGTACTACTGGCTAGCTTGCGCTAATCCAATGCACCAAAGGGATGCTTGGATTATCGAGCATCTAGATTCAGCAGGCAACGTAACGCGCACTACCCCAGGGGTCCGAACCTTGGAAGAGCCTATTCAAAAACCAATTCCAGCACTACCGCCTAATAAGAAACGGAGCAAGACATGAAGGTCTATCATCGAAAACCGTGGGTTGTGACGACTGGCAAAGGCCTTGTTTACATTGTCATGGCGCACAGTCCTGAATGGGCTTGTACGCTGTTTCAAAAGGAACATGCAGGCGCCGAGATAGCCTCAATCATCCAAGCTGAAGAGGTTCTATGACCGTGCAGCATATCTCAGAGAGCATTACAGCTCTCATGCGTCACATTCAGCCGCACCCAGACAAGGTAATCGAAGCTGCAACTATCGTGTTTGGCGTCAGCATGCACGACTTGTTGCGAAAAGACCGCCACCAATGTGTCAACCGTGCGCGCATGGGATGCACACTTGTCCTGCGCCGTCACGGGTTTTCTTTCCCCGAGATCGGGCGTACAATGAAACGTGACCATACCTCGGCCATGTCTAGTCTAGCCCGAGCGGAATTGCTGGAAAAGACGAGCGAGCAGTTCAGCAGCCAGATTCAGCTAATCGAGGAACTTATCAGGCCTAAGTACCTGAGATTACGGGTGGAAACTGAGGAACAAGAGAAACCTAGGGAAGAAGTTTCTCGTGTCCTGCGTATAGCTCGGCAACAACGATAGGGGACTTCGATAATGACCAGATATAGCAACGAGATAGGACAACTGCACCACGCCGCTCTTCAGCTTACAGTCGGATTCGAACGCGCGGCCGCAATGTCATCGATAGACGACCAAAACGAAGCAATGCGCGAAGCTGCTTTTGCTCTAATCGAGATGCGCCGCTGTTGTGACCGGCTTATCCAATCGATGCGCGCGGAACGTCCGGCTGGAAGCTCCAACTTTCCGCAACCTGTCGATATGGTTCCTATTAACGTCGGAAACGTCGGAAACCGGAAACGACAATAGTATGTCTAGACATATCTACAAGCGCAGCCGAGAACCTCATGTCTAGCCATACTCCAAAAACTCCCAAGTCAGTCCCCCTTCCACCGGCCAGCCCTGAGGAACAGGAACGTTGGAAAGCTGCCGCTCGCATGGAAGCGGTTTCCATGACCGAGTTTCAGCGTCGGGCCCTCAACGAGCGTACTCAGAACGTCCTTCATCCTGGTTCGCGCATGCTTGGCGGTATCGTCGAGTCCATTAGCCGCATGATGACGGGAAAGCCGGTCATTACCAATCCGATGAATCCGCTTACATCAGAAGGCAGTATGTGCGAATGTGGGCATACGCAGAAACGCCACGCTCAATACGGCGGAAACCCTTCGTATGGCTCGTGCGGCCACTTTCTCTGCGAGTGTAAGAAGTTTTCTCCGGGGCAGGGAAGAAGCCTCGGACCCAAGGCGTAGGATACAACATGGCAGACACGGAAAAGCCGCCGACCTTCACAGCAGAAGCTATGTTCCTACGAGGAATCGTTAGCGCTGCCGGAACTGACCGAATCAAGCTACTCGCTAACTTTCCAGCAGACGACTTTAACCGACCGTGGGAAAGCCTAGCTCCTGAGCTACAGGACAAGTGGCGTTCTATCGCCCAACTAGCCTTTCAGGGTATGAAAAGACTTGTCTATGACGAAGCCCTTAAGGAAGCTTCGACTTCGATTCGGAAAAGCATCGATGAGTTGTTCTCCAAGGAAAAGTCGTGACTCATGACTCACAAGAAAAAACAAGCAAAAGTCAATCTGGTAGCAGTTCATCTTGTAGAGCTAGGACGAATTGCAGAGCAACTCGCTAAGGACGCCGAAGATACGCCTATAGTAGAAGACGACTATCAGCCAGGGACAACGATGAGTACTATCAAAAGTGCCATCGTCGCTAAGTTCGGCAACTGCCCTGACGAAGAGATTGCTCTCTACATCAAGGCCGTTTCGTACAGTCTTCAAAAAGACCACTGCATCGCAATCAGCGACCGATAAACCGTTAATCCAGGGAAGAACAAGCTTGACCCTGGCGTAGAACCTAGTAGACTAGTCCAACCAAGCCTAGACAGTCCAAGTATGTCTAGACATAATTGATAGAAAAGAGACCGACTCATGTCAAGCACTACCAAAGCAGGCAAACCCGAGCATTCTACCGAGCAACTGTTGCCCGACGAGGTGATTCGTCACATTCCGCTGACGGACATCTTCGTCGACTATTCCTGGAACGTTCGTTCCTTGCGAAACGTCATGTCGGAAGTATCGGATGCTGTCCAGGACACGACTCTCAAGGGCACTCACACGGGCGAAGGCGCAGGCATCGCCGGCCTGGCCGTGAGTCTCATTAACGACGGCCAGGACCAAGCCATCTTCGTTCGCAAGGTCGAAGGCGGCAAGTCTCTTGGCGGCAAGAAAACTGACAAGCCTTTCGAGGTTTACTGCGGTTTTCGACGTGTCACCGCCGTAGACATCTTGAACCGCAAACCCGAGGACATTCTCAAGGTTTTGCCCGAGAAAGTTGCGACCGACTTGGTTGCGCGCATCGAAGCCGCCACCAAAGCCAAGCGCAACATCGTTCCAAACACGGCCAACGGTACGGTTCTCGCCGTCATTCGCAACGTCGATGCCGCCAAGGCTCGCTTGGACAACGGCCGCGAAAACACGCTGCGCCAGAACTTGGATACGCCGGACATGGTCAAGTACATCAGCAACTTGACCAACGAAACCAAGATGACTCAGCAACAGATGGCGGAAGCCTTGGGCATCGGACAGCCCTACGTTTCTCGCTTGAAGAAAGTTGCTACGTTGCCTGGAATCATCCTCAATCACTGGCGCGGCGAAGGCAAAGTACCGGGTCTGCCCGAGACTGTCACGGACCGTCTTACGAGTCGTCAACTCAGCGACTTGGCCGACTTGGCCATGAAAGACAGCCTTCCCGAAGGCGAAGTCATCAAACGCTACGTCGACACACTCAACCCTCCGACGGCTGCCGATGGTAGCGGCGGCGAAGATGCCGACCGTCCCTTGAAGCGTATCAAGGAATTGGGCTTCATGATTGGCGTCATGATTCGCGAAGGCATCTTGGTCGCTGGCGATTTGAGCTGGGCCCGCGTCATCGGACCCAAGAAGGAAGGCTTTCTCATCGATACGGGCAAGGTCGATGCCACCAAGCGCGGCGAGTACTGGAACGCCATGGCGGAAGCCGTGGACCTTGGTCTGACTCCTCCGAAAAAGGAGAAAGCTCCCAAAACCCAGCAAGAGAAGGACGAAGCGGCCGCAAACTAGCCGTTCGACGGAAACCAGCCCCGGCAGGAACCTAACACGGCCTGCTGGGGCGTTTTCGGTTTGGAGAGCCTGAACCCTGCAAGGGGTTGGTAACTCTGGTAACGTCCCTTCAGGGCAACTTGCCTAACCGGCTGGTCAATGCGCGAAAGGGTTCAGTTTACTGGAAGAGCTAAGAGGGGTATCCTTCTTAGCTCTTCCCAGGCTCTCTGTACCGAAACAGAAGTATGTCTAGACATACGTCAGGAGCTACCGCTCATGTTCGACGATTCGTGCATTCAGCTTGCTGGTGACTTCCTTAGCGACACTCAAGCCGGACCAACCCCTGAACGTCTTGCTAGCCTAGCTCAGGCTATTCAAGATGCTGTGGAGGAATGGCTTGAAGAAAACGACGACCCAGAGAGCACCCGGGACACCTTGCCAGGGGCGCCTCCGTGACAGACCAGGGGGTCTGGTTCGTATGTAAGGGGTGTGGTCAGCCTGCTGGCTATTATCCTCGCGGCAACGAAAAAACGGGCTGGCCGCCAGGCGCCATAGCCCACACCAAGCCTCTTGGAACGGCCAGAACTAGTCCGGACCAGCCGTCCACTATTCAGTGTCTGGTCTACCAACAACTTTCCCCAGACGAATACTGGGAATTACACAAGAACGCCAAGCGTATTGAGAATCCGACCGACTTTAGGCCGGTGTTAGGATGACTCAGTTTCGTTGGTCCAAAGGACCGGAACTTCGTCAGACAGCTCAACCGATAGAGAACCAAGTTCCTATCAGTATTCAGACAGCTATCGCGCGCTGTTTGCTTCTATCTCCGCGCAGCACCGACCAATTGATTGCTCAGCTCAAGCAATTCGACGTAGACGATATTCAAAACACTCTTCGACTGATGCGCGACGATGGCCAAGTCGCCTGCACAAGTGAGCGTTGGTGGCTTCGTAGTATCGGCCTGGCCGACCTGCACAAGAGCCAAGAGAAGAGTGAGCGGACCTTGACCTGTTGCTGTTCAAACTTCGTCTCTGGCGGAGTACCATGTCCAACAGGCAAGTGTCCTAATGCGCCGCGCATCCAAAGCCGTTAGGGCCGAGATTCAGCTTGTGATGTACACGACCAAGAAAAGCTTAGGTGTTTGCGTTAAGAACACTTGTCCTTTCTTGGCAGCTCCGAACCACGTACTTTGCGAGCGCCATGCCCACAAGGTTAATGTCAACGCCAAACGATACAACGACCGTATCAGGCACGAAAAAGAAAGATAGCAGCTCATGACTCTCCAAACTCCGAATATGTCTGGACATACTCCTCAACCAGATTGCCTTATCTGTCGCATGTGGGAACAGATGCCCTATGCCAAACGACACACTACTCCTATCAGCGCTCAGGAAGGGGAGGGGTGTCTCATTGTCGGCTTTTGGCTAAGGTCTAGGCATCCCCCCGACCAAGCCATTCGTTACTGTCAACGTCATGCCGCCACCATGACGATGATGGACGAACGTCAAAGCGCTCAGGATAAAGCCAGAGCTGAAGCGCTAGCTCAAGCGACTAGCCCTGAAGCCCAGCAAGCTGTTCAGTTGCGAAGTCGGGTTGCTGCCATGGCTGCCAAGGCTATCCCTCCAATTCCGCCAGCTCCGCCGCCATTGGTGTCGCCTCCCGTCTTGCCCATCATTGGCCCTGCTCTCAGCTCCACTGCTCAAGAGATGGTTGCTGGTATCCAGCCTGGTCAAGTTGTCTCTACCGACGGCGTAATGCCTCCTTCGTGTACCTGTACACAACCTGTAGCAGGCACAACCTATTGCGAACATTGCAGACACCAACCTGGCTGTCCGATTCATATTCAAGGCTGTCCACGCTCGCTTTCCTTCCGCAACCCTCCCGTCGTCAAGAATCAAGAGACAGGCATCTTGGTTCCAGCAGACACTCTTGGCGCAGGCTCGCAATCTCTTGCAGCTGAAGCGATTGCCGCCATTCCGATTCCAAGTCTCTTGGACTCCTCTCCGCCCCAAACATTCAACGAACAGATCGATTCGATTCTTCAAGACGGCCTGCCTGAACATAAAGAAGAACCAAAGGCCGAACCTCCAAAGTTTCCCTGTCCTATGTGCGGCAAGCCTACCTTTAGCGGCGATATTCACATCTGTAGCTGAATCGACCCATGCCTTCCGTTCGCAGAAAAGAGCATCAGTTTCAAGGCGCGGGCTCTGTCTGCGAACGAGAAGGTTGTGGGGAAACGCCCGAGCATCATCGAAAACCGCGCGAACGTAAAACGCGCGTCGATACTCGGAAAAACCGAAAGCGAAAAAGTAGACCTGATACTCGTAAGGCTCGCGTCGATATACGAAAGGAACACATCTTTCAAGGCGAAGGCGATGTATGCGAGCGCAAGGGTTGTGGCAAACTAAGAAAGCATCATCGTAAACGTGAATACGATATGGTTGCCTTCATTCGCAAAAGCATGGCCGCTGCGAAAGCCATCAACCCTAACAAGTATCAGAGTCAGGTCGATGAGTTAATCTCTCGCTTTCGAGACGTTCCAGGCGTCAGGAGACTTGCCCTGATTCAGATAGCAAGGAAGTTAATGCCTGGCGCAAGCGAGATGGAAGTCATGCGTGTGATAGGCGAAGTTTCCTTTGAACTGCGAGCGATAGGAGTAAAAGTAGCATGATGAATCAACATGAATTGTCGGGCGTTCTAATAGTTTCTCAAGCCGAAGGCAACAACAACTATGAGTTGTTCGATTGCATGATTGCCGCATTCGACGGCTATACCGGCTTTTACCTAGTCGTGCATACCCTCTCCGGCAACGTAGAAGGTCCTCCAAAGCGCGACTACAAGGTCTTTCCGTATCCGAACCCAGCCAAGAAACTTCAAGCATTAGAGACCGCTACGCAAGCTTGCTACGGAGGACCTGCTAAGTGAACGAGAATGCTCCCAAAGGCGTAGGCGAGCAGACTGGAGCCGCCTCTAGCGCCCTAGCCATGCAAGCAATGGCCCTAAGCAACAACGTCCCCGAAGTAGCCCTGACAGCTCTCATGATTGCTTCTTGTTGGATTGCTAAAGGTTGCGCTACCCCAGGCATTCCAGACCCACAGATCTTGGAGATGCTAAAGAGCGCCCTATCTATCGTAGCTCCGGGCGCTTTCACAGACCTTGATACTTGGCGTAAACGTCAAGCTGAGGCGAAGGAGCCTTAGTATGTCTAGACATAGCGAGGATACAAAGATCAGTTTTACGCCAGGAATGGCAATGAAACTCGAGCAAGTTGCGACGAAAGTCGAACCGCCCGATTACTGTCCCTGCTGTCACGACCAAGCTAAAGGCCCGGCCAAAGATGAAAAGGGTAGGTGGACCTGGGATTGCAAAGAAGGCTGTAACCCATGATTCGCTTTCATCCAGCCTGCTCTCACTGTCAACACTGTATCTACTACAACTCAGGCGGCAGATGCTGTACCTGTAGACGAATGAAAGCGTAAGGGGAGGGAACGTCGATGGGAATTGCAATTACAGTTCTAGATAGTTGGAGCAAGCCCGGGTTTTACTGGTTCGTCATGCCGCCAAAACCAGGCAAACCAGACCCATATATCTTGTACCTTAGCAACGGTAAGACCTTCGAAAGCGATGAGACTGACCCGCTTAAGGCCCACGAAGAATGCCGTAGAAAAGCGGCCGAATACATCGAATCTCTGACAGTCAAAGAAGCGCCAGATAAGGAGTCGCCTACATGATTGTCTTGTTCGTTCTCGGTCCGCCTGGCGTCGGTAAAACAACTGCCGTCCGACCAATGCTTAAAGTAGACCGCTTAGTTTCAAAGCCGAAGTGGACTATCGCCGGACACATTGTCGCTGCCGGTCACTACACCGGAACAACGTTCGATGGCGCCGACACCGTTCCATACAACGGCGTTCGGCCGGCATTAGAGTATTGGAAGGAGAACCTTCAATCCGCTCAATTGACTATCTTGGACGGAGACCGATTCAGCCACGATAAAGTCAAACAATGGTTTACTCCACTTGTCGAGCGCGTCGCTGCTGTCTACCTCAATGCGTCTAACGAAGTCTTAACCGCTAGACGCAACAGGCGCGGTTCCAATCAGAATCCTAGTTGGATGAAGGGACGCGAAACCAAAGCTCGCCGATTCTTCGAGACATTCGACGACAGTCTAATAGTCAGCACTATGGCTAATCCCTACGTAACAGAGGACATCAGTCAATTCGTAGGCGGAATCAGAAGGTCGTCATGCGACCACAAGTTCGTGGACTCAAAAAGTTGTCTTAAGTGTGGGTGGACTCCTCCACCAATCCCCGAACCGACCAAACCGCCAGGAGACTTCGAGTTTTGCGAGGCGCCGCAACCCGGTCGCTTAGGCTGGCAATGTACTTATGCCCGCAACCATAAAGGAAAACATTCCTTCGAAGTAAGTTAGCCATTCCAATTATCACTCAGACATACCCTCTGTTCCGTGCTGTTTAGCACCGGGACAGGGGGCGCTGGTGTTTTAGTTTCTATGTCTAGACATAGTCCCTAGTTCCCGCCGTCCTCCCAGCCACGGCTGACTAGACGCCTGGACCAAGACCCTGGGGGCTGGGCCCTAGGCCCTCGGCAAAACCGCCTAGGCGAGCCGTAGGCGAG
>Ga0193722_1000041_pt1 | contig 30217 bp, 19 predicted proteins | sample H2m1metaG_FD_143044 | JGI IMG/M metagenome (GOLD analysis project Ga0193722, IMG submission 143044) | Soil microbial communities from a riparian zone of the East river system, Colorado, United States - H2m1 | ecosystem: Environmental > Terrestrial > Soil > Riparian zone | place: USA: East River...
TTCCCTCAGAATTATATATATATATATATATATAAATATACATACAAAAAATTAAAAAAGATATATAATCTTTACTGATACTACATATAACTATGCAATAAAAACAACAATTTAACAAATACAAATTTTTTCTAAAAAAATCTTAATTTACACAATGTTTGTGTAAATTAAGCTTAAGCATAGAAGGAATTGAACCCTATATATTAAATATACACAGAATATAATATATATATATTATATCACCAGATATCCTTTTATCAACATGGTTATAAAATATAAACCATGTTGATATATATATATATCAACATATATATATATATGTTTACAAAAAAATCTTTTTTTACATATATTTATAATAAATATATATTACTAGGTATTATTTCAAAACTATATTGTATACAAGGAACTAATATTATAAAAGCAATAATTAAAGGTAATAGTACAGTTCAACAAAATGACATTAATTGATCAAAACGTATTCTAGGAAAAGAAGCTCTAACCCATATAAATACAAAAATCATAATAGATGATTTTAAACCTAAACTTATACCATATAACAATCCTTCTAATAAAGGATTTAAATAGATAATATCTTTACCAAAAAAATAATCTAAATAATAAAAATTAAAGTATTGAAGAATATCAAATATAAAAAAAGGCAAACTATTATACAAATAACCTCCTAAAAATAATATAGTGGTTAATATACATATTAATACTATGCTAGCATATTCTGCCAAAAAGAAAAAAACAAATATAACTGCAGCATGTTCTGTCATAAAACCACTTACAAGTTCCGATTCAGCCTCGGCTAAATCAAAAGGAGCTCTATTAGTTTCTGCCACAGATCCTATAAAAAATATAATAAAAATAGGAAATAAGGGAATTACAAATCAAATAGCCTTTTGAGATTCTATATTAACAGTAAGATTTAAACTACCTGTTAACATTATTACAAGTAATATTGCCGAACTAAGTATTAATTCATAACTAATTAATTGAGCTGTACTTCTAAGTGAACCTAAAAAAGCATATTTACTATTAGCACTTCAACCTGCTAATAATATACCATAAGTGGCTAAAGAAGAAACAGCTAACATATATAATATTCCTAAATTATAATCACTTATAGTTAAACCAGGTCCAAAAGGTATAACAGCATAACCTAATAATGAAAAGACCAATGTTATTATAGGACCAAGAAAAAATAATATAAGATTAGCTTGTGTCGGGGATACATACTCCTTTAAGAGAAGTTTCAAAGCATCAGCAAATGCTTGTAATAAACCATAATACCCAACGATGTTAGGACCTAATCTTCGTTGCATACTCGCCATTGTCTTTCTTTCAGCTACTGTTACATAAGCAACAGTTAATAATACAGGAATAGTAACCAACAATACTTCAACTATAGAAATTAAAGTGGGTAAGTAAAACATTTTTTAATCAATAGTACAAAAAATTTTTATAATAAAGAATCATATAAACTTATATGATTTAATTAAAATTATTATAAAATTAGGTTAAAAATATTATAACAAAATTAAATAAAAGTATTTGATAATACTTAAGTAATACTTTTATTTAAGGTAACTATTATTTATTTTTATATTTAAAGTAATAAAAAAAATTTTTTTTTAATTAAATTTTTTAATAAAACTATAATTTATTTACCGAAAGAAATATAATAATATAATTTACATATATATATATAAGTAAATATATTTTAAGCTACATATAATAAAAGGAAAGCCATCATTAAAGCAAATAAACCTGTAGCTTCAGCAAAAGCAAACCCTAAAATTGCGTATGAGAATAATTGACCTCTTAATGAAGGATTTCTAGCTACTCCTAGTATAAGAGCACCAAAAACAACACCAATACCTACACCTGCTCCTATTAAACCTGTAGTGGCTAAACCTGTTCCTATAATTTTAGCTGCCTGTATCATTTATTTTTATTTCCAATTACTATAGGTTTCCTATAATCTACTATTACATAATATTATTACCATATGTTTTATTGTACTATTAATGTTATAGATTTATTCTAAAAAATTTTTTTTACATTACCTAAAATTAATATTAAAAAAAACTTAGAAATAAACCTATACATTCTAAATTAAAAACCCTAATTCTTAATAATACTCTTTCTTATAAAAATAAAATAATTTATCTCTTTCTCTTCATTTTTTTCTTTAATTTATTAGCTATATATTATAAAATACCATATTACAAAATTTGTAATATAACAGTTATTTTAAATAAATCAACTATTATTACAAATACCCTATTAATAAAAAAAAAATAAACCTTAAAGGGTATGGAGGAATTGAACCCCTTATTTATGATCTGCAATCAAAACGCAAAAACCTTATTGCTACATACCCTTTATCAAAAAAAAATTTTTTTGATAATATAGAATTAAATTATTAATTTATTTTATTTTTAACTTTGTATAGGTAAACTAACGAATGCATGAGGTTTAGGTGGACTTGTTAGTGCTCATTCTAAAGAACCATAACTTCTATTTAATAAAGTTTGTAAACTATCACTATAAAACTCCGGAGTTAATCATGGATATCTACTAGTAGGATGAGCTGATACTAATTGAGCATATACAATATATAAAAACAATCAAGTAGCAACCACACTAATTATACTACCAAAACTACTTACTAAATTTCAACCTGCAAATGCATCAGGATAATCACTTATTCTTCTAGGCATTCCTTGTAAACCTAAAAAATGTTGTGGAAAAAAAGTAACATTAACACCTATAAACATTATTCAAAAATGAACTTTTCCTAACATTACGTTATATTCTAATCCTAATATTTTAGGTATTCAAAAATACCAAGCACTAAATAAAGCAAATACAGCACCCATACTTAAAACATAGTGAAAATGAGCAACAACATAATAAGTATCATGAAAAGCAATATCTAAAGAAGCATTAGCTAAAACAACTCCACTTAATCCTCCAATTGTAAACATAAATACAAAACCTAGAGCAAATAACATTGAGGGTGTTAATTGTAAAGATCCTCCGTAACATGTAGCTAATCAACTGAATATTTTAATACCTGTTGGAACTGCTATAATTAAGGTAGCAGCTGTAAAATATGCTCTTGTATCTACATCTAATCCAACAGTATACATGTGATGACTTCAAACAACAAATCCCAATACTCCAATAGACATCATAGCATATACCATTCCCAAATATCCAAACACACTTTTATTAGAGCTAGCAGATATTGTAGTACTAATAATACCAAAACCAGGTATAATAAGAATATAAACTTCAGGATGACCAAAAAATCAGAAAAGATGTTGATAAAGTATAGGATCACCTCCACCTGCAGCCTCGAAAAATGATGTATTAAAATTTCTATCTGTTAAAACCATTGTAATTGCACCTGCTAAAACAGGTAATGATAATAACAGTAAAACAGCTGTAACAACTATAGCTCAGCCAAATAAAGCTAATTTATGTAATTTTATACCAGGGCTTCTCATATTAAGTATTGTAGTTATAAAATTTATAGCACCTAATAAACTACTTATACCTGCTAAATGTAAAGCAAAAATAGCTAGATCTACACTAGGTCCACTATGTGCTTGTATTCCACTTAAAGGAGGATAAAGAGTTCAACCTGTACCTGCACCATTTTCTATAACACTAGCAAATAAAAATAATAATAAACTAGGAGGTAATAATCAAAAACTTATATTATTTAATCTAGGAAATGCCATATCTGGACCCCCTATTAATAAGGGTAATAAAAAATTACCAAAACCTCCTATCATAGCAGGCATAACCATAAAAAATATCATTAATATTGCATGAGCAGTAATAATACTATTATACAATTGATTATCTGCTATATACTGAACCCCTGGTCCACTTAATTCTAATCTAATTAAAACTGAAAAAGCTGTACCTAACAATCCGGAAAATATAGCAAATATTAAATATAATGTACCTATATCTTTTGCATTAGAAGACAGAAATCACCTTTCTTTTCATAATGAGATACCAGAGATTAAGCTATGTTCTTCGAATAAATTTACTGGCAAAACTTACTTATATGCTCTATTGCTTAAGATAGCACAATATACTATCAAAATAGGCACGATTTATTTAGAAACAACCTGATATTAACATTATAATATAAATATTGACATGATATATACCATACTAATAATTATATTATTATCAGGGTCTTACTAGACTAGCTATTAAGAAAACATCTAACAAATTTTAATAATAATTGTGGTAATAAAATTATTATCAATAATAATCTCTATTTTAAATAGCTCACTTTTCACTTTACCCAAGAATTGAACTTGTATTGTATATATTGTTAACCATTAATAAATAGTAAAGTTGTACATATATTTAAATATATTTACAATAAAGTTCATAATAACATAATTTCCACACCACACATCATATTTACTATACTTTATAAAATAAAAGATTATATTTTATTATTTACTTGTTTTACTTCCCAATTCTATTAAACTATTTTCAAGTAAACTAATTAAAGGCACTATTACTAAAAAATGTGAGAAATATATAACTGTACTTATTTGTCCAAATTCTATAAAAGGTGATTCAACATGTTTAGCACCTAATACCATTAAAATTATAAAATTGGCTAAAAAAATAAAGAAGGCTATCTTACTTAAAGGTCTAAATTGTATACCTCTACTTCTACTCAAATCAGTAAAAGGCATAGCCAACAATATTAAAATTGCACTAAACATAGCAATTACTCCTAATAATTTGTTAGGAATAGATCTTAATATAGCATAAAAAGGTAAAAGATACCATTCTGGTACTATGGCAGGGGGTGTTTGCATAGGATTGGCCATAACATAATTTTCACTATCTCCTAAAACATTAGGCATAAAAAATACAAATACACTTAATCCTATAATAAAAATAAATATAGTTACTAAATCTTTAAATAAGAAATAAGGAGCAAAAGGTAATCTATCATAATTACCTGAAACACCTAATGGATTACCTGAACCAACAGTATCGTGTAAAGCTATCAAATGCATTAAAGCTAAAGCTGCTAATACAAAAGGTAATACAAAATGTAGAGAAAAAAATCTATTTAGAGTCGCATTATTAACACTAAATCCTCCTCAAATGAATTCAACAATATCTTGTCCAACTCATGGTATAGCACTCATTAAATTAGTAATAACTGTTGCTCCTCATAAAGACATTTGACCATAGGGTAATACATACAAACTTACTTAATATAAAGTATTATGGTCTTTATATTAAGCTAAAATAACTTTGAATTCGTTTATTCTATTAATCATAATTTATAACTAAAAGTTCCGACTGTGCATTAAGCATCCATTGCAGACACCCATTAGTGACCCAGTCTGTCGCGATCATTAGGATAACCGACGATCTCTAATATTTTATATTACATAATAAAATCTATTTAACCTTATAATAGATTTTGTAAGATAATAGATTCTTTGATCGTTTTCACTAACATTGCCAAGGAAAACTGAAGTTTTCCTCAAAAACCCTGTCGGGCTATTCCACTTTATTTTTATTTTTCTCCTAAGATTACATAAAAATCAATACTCATGGGACTATAATTTTATTCAAATAATATAAACAACATATTTTTGTTATTGTTATTGTTATTGTTATTGTTATTGTTATTGTTGTGCTAAGTAGGAAGCAATACACTTCTAAGTACATTTAACAATTCAACGTCTTTTTAATAATTTTTTTTCTGTTTTTAAAGCTCTTCTAATTGTCTTTACATCGCAATTTAAAGCACTTGCTGCCTCTGTAATACTAGAATATTTACCATACACTGTATAATCTAAATTATATATTATAAGGGCTTTAGATGCCTTTTTCATCTTTGCGATAGCCTCAGGAGAAAATTTTACAGGAGCTCTATTTAAGGCAATTTCCCTCATTTTTTCAATTGTTTTATTACTAAATTTTTTATCTTTATTTAAATTCCCTATTTGTAAGCGACGCTCCATACTATAATTATTCTTCATATTTATTCTAGTCATTTCAGTATGTTTATAACCAAAACTAGAACCAGCTTCAGTTAATATATTATAATTGGGTAATAAGGATTTTAAATAAAAATCTTCTAAATCTAATAATTCCTTATTATTTTCTTTAGTTATTATTTCAGGAAACAATTCTAAAATAATAAAAGCAAATTCATGTATTTTATATTTTCTTACTGCAGCTTTAACAATTTTACTACCAGTAAAATTAATTAAATGATTAGAAAATCTAGCATTAAATCTATTTGTAGAAGCAGATCCTATATAATAATCTTTTGTTATTTTATTAAAAATTAAATATATACCACTAAGGCCTCTAGTTTCTTCTAGTATTCTTTTCTTAGTAGAAGTTAAAGCTAGATCTTCATAAATATATACAGGATTTAACTTCTTCTCCTTTAAGAAGTTATTTACCGTCTCGCTTACTGCGCTTACTGCACTTACTACAATAGGTATATTAGAATTTGGTTTACTTAAAGTACTTATATGTCTTCTACCTGAATTAAAACCAGAAGAATTTATGAACGAACTACCCGGAAGTAATGCATTATTGTTTGTCCTATCCATATTAGATCTACCCCCTGTTGATTGTACTTCACCTTCTGATTTACATTTAGGATACTCTTTATCACCAAATAATTCTTCTAAGTAATAAGATTCCTCTCCTTCATCGGTAGGACGATCTCACTCTAAACCAGGATCTTGTTGAGCTAATCATCAAGCTTCATTATTTGCTTCTAAGCTTGAGCTTTGTACCTGAGAATAAGCTTGGGCAAAAAAAGGATATTTTTTTGCTCAAGCTTTTAATATAACTACATCCCTTTGTCAATTAGCTAATGCTATTGGATCACTATCATCCGGTCTAACTCCAACCTGACCAAGATTAGGTAGTGGCACAATAGGTTGACCATCTGGACGCTTGTTTGTTATAAAAATTAGCTGTTTGGGTTTAGATTTGGGTTCATTGTTAAATTCGTTATTATTCGATTCAGAGGAAGTACCTAATAATGGTTCTAATTTACTTCAATCACCTTGAGAAGAAAGAATAGATTCTGGGGTTTCTTCATATATAGTGACTTCTTTTCCAGAGGCTATAGCCCTTATAAGTTTTTCATAATTAGAATCCTGGGAATCACTAGATGAAATATTAGATAAAAAATCAGGTGTAATACTACCAACGGGCACTTGTTTTTCAAGTCACTCATCTCTGTTTATCTCCAAATTCATTTTATATTTTATTATAATATCTCTAGTATAATCAGACCACCTTTCTTCACTTGCATCAATAGGCGGTACAGTAGATTTACCTATTACTTTAGTAATATAACTAATAAATTCAGGTTTAATTGAATAGTCTAAATCATCTATAGGTTTTATTTCTATTGAACCATTATTAATAAAGGCCTCTAAGTTAGTTATTTTATTATAAAATATATCAAACATGAAAAATTCATTTAAAGGCACTTGTTCATGAAATAGTTGTTTTAGTCCTAAATCTTCATCAGATTCTCAAATATTTTTAGATTTTATTGTATCGTAACTAGGATTAGTAGTATTATTACTAGTAGTTACAGTATCATCATTAGTGAATGAAGTATTATTGTTTTCACTAAATTCTGTAGGTCTTGATGAGTTTTTTACCGTTTCTTTTATATTTGAAGGTATTTCTTCATATAAATCATCATTTGTATTTAAGCTATATTCCTTGTTTTCCTCAGGATAATCATCAAGAGTTATTCATACTATGTATAATAATGCTAAAAATACATAACACAGAAATATTTCTATCTTTCTATACACTTTTTTTAAAAATTCTTCATTTATAATAGAAGATTGTAAAATTATATAAGTAAATTCCTTATCGCTTATATTGTTTATGTTGTTTATATTGTTTATGTTGTTTATTTTATTTGAATAAAACCATTTTGGGCTATGTAGATAACCCAGGAAAGCTGTAGCCATCATTAATATAAATATAATAGTACCAATAACTCAAACTAATGTTCTAGGTGCCCTGTAAGATCCATAATATAAACCTCTTCCTATATGTAAATATACAATAAAGAAGAACGCTGAAGCAGTGTTACTATGTAAATAACGTATTAATCAACCATTATTTACATCACGCATTATATGTTCTACTGAATTGAATGCTTCTAAAACACTAGGATTATAATGCATAGCTAGAGTTACACCTGTTATAATTTGTATAACTAAACAAACCGCCAATAAAGATCCAAAATTTCATAAGTAACTTATGTTACTAGGTTGTGGTGAATCTATAATGTAGGAATTAACCAACCTTAACAACGGATGACTTTTTAAAATTCTCATATATTTTTATATTTAATAATAATTGTTTTACACAAAAAGAAAAGAAGCAAGATAAACTCATTTATTTAATTTATTGTTTCTTTTAGATGTCTATAGGTGAATTTAGAATAAAACTGATATTATTTTAATAGATTTTTAAACAAATTAATAGTATTTTTCCTTTATTTACTTAAAGTAAATAAAGGAAAAATAAGAAAAGATCTTATAGTTCAAATAGAACAAAATGTATGTAATTATTATATTAATAATTAAGAAATGCATATTACAAATAACTAGCAAGATATATACAATAATATATTTATATAAATATATATATATATATATTAAATCAATAAAATACTATTATGCATTATATTTTTTTGAATAATATAATAGGAGTAATGGATAATAATATCAATAATACCAAACTGTTATCAAATAAATAAAAATAAGGTATTAAATTGTAAAAAATAAGACCTATTAGAATATATAAAGCGTAATTAGTAATTATACCACTATTTAAAGAAGATATAGTTTTACTTAACCACAATAATACCACTTCTAACCCATAAGGTCCTAATAGTTCCACACTTCCTTTATCTAAAATTTTGGTAGTTTGACCACCTAATTTAATTATAATACCAGTAATATATTTATTATATAAAAATTCTACAAAAAAGCGTTGATTTAAAAAACTAAATATATTATAACCCACTCTACTCAATTTAAAATTAATAATAAATTTTGGTATAAATTCCGAAAGGATTATAGCTATAATACTAAGTAAAATGGTGAAGAATAAAGGTAATAATTTAAATAAACTAGGTACAGCAAATTCAGTATTTAACATAATTTCTCGTATTGGATGAATAAAAATACTATTATCTGCAAAAAATCCTGAACCTAATCCAATAAATATGTCTTTACCAATATATCCAAAAAATATAGAAAATATGGCTAATATAATTAAAGGTAAGCTCATAAAAATACCTCCATCTTGTGCACTATGTGAAATAGTAGAATGTTTATAATTAATTATAGGTCCATTAGGATTAGTTAAAAAAGTTAAATATAAAACTTTAACTGAATATAAAGTAGTAAACATAGCACCTATAGTTGCTATAAAATAAACAACTGTACTACTAAAATAAAACTGACCATAGACAGATTCTAATATAAAATCCTTACTATAAAATCCTGTCATAAAGGGGAAAGCTACTAAACTAAGACTTGCTATTAACATAACAGAATAGGTTAAAGGCAAGAAAGATCTTAATCCACCATATTTTCTAAAATCTTGATTATCAGATACTGCGTGTATTACTGCACCTGCTCCTAAGAATAAAAGTCCTTTATAAAAAGCATGATTTACTAAATGAAATAAGGCAACATTATAAGATGATAAACCTACAGCTATAACCATCATACCTAATTGACTCATAGTACTATAGGCAATAACTTTTTTAATATCTTGTTGGAATAAACCTATAAGACTACTAAATACCGTAGTTATGGCTCCTAATCATAAACATAAAATTAATACAGTTGAACTATATTCTATTAAAGGACTAGCACGCATTAATAAATATACACCTGCAGTTACCATAGTAGCTGCATGTATTAATGCACTAACTGGTGTAGGACCTTCCATAGCCATAGGTAATCAAACATGTAATCCAACTTGAGAACTTTTAGCCATAGCTCCAATTAAGAAACATATACCTATAATTGTTATTATATCCTCATTAATAAAAGGAGCTAATGAAAATACAGTACTATAATCTACATTACCAAAAGATCATAATATAGCAAACATACCTATAGTTAATAAGCAATCACCTACTCTATTGGTTAAAAAAGCAGCAATAGAACTTTGATTTGCTGCTGTTCTTGTAAATCAGAAACTAACTAAAAGATATGAACAAATACCTACTCCTTCTCAACCAACAAACATTAATAAAAAATTATTAGCTGTAACTAATATAATCATCATAAAAGTGAATAAGCTAAGATAACTAAAAAATCTTTGATTATGTGGATCATGACTCATATAATCTATAGAGTATATATGCACTAAAGAAGATACAATCAAAACTGGTATCAACATACTTACTGTTAAACTATCAAAATGGAAACTTCATAAGGCATCCAAGGATTCACTATCTATTCATCTAAATATATTTATTGATACTGTTATATTGTTTATACCAACCTCAAAAAAGGCAATTACAGATAATAATGTTGTTACAACTATAGAAGAACATGTAATTAATTGTGCTCCACTAACTCCGACTTTTCTACCAAAAAACCCGGAAACTATTGCTCCTAATAAAGGTAAAGTTATTATGGCTAAATACATTATTTATATTCTATGGCTATACTTCCTCTTAATCTATAAAAAGCAACTAGAATACCCAAACCTATTGCTGATTCTGCACCAGCAATTGCTATAATATAAATAGCATATGTTTGACCTAATATATCATCAAAGCTAAGTGAACTTACCAATATTAAAAAAGTTATAGCTAAAAGCATTATTTCAATTGAAATAAGCATTAATATTATATTTTTTCTATTTAATACGAATCCTAAAATTCCTATTAGAAAAAGTATTAAGGATAAGTTCATTATATATTATTTTCATTAAAACTATTGTTTAATTAATAACTATTTTATAAATAAATAATTACTAATTTATTATTTAAGCCTATAAATTCATATAACATCTATTATAAATAAATTCGTACCACTAATCTGATAATAACTTTATTTAAAGTCTTTAAGATGAATCGAACATCTGTGAAAATATTAATAACATTCTACTTTACTTTTAAGCTATAAAGACTTTTTACAATTTCTTATTCAAATGAAATTTACTAATATTATTAAGATAGTTAAGAATTTAACTTAAATCCTAATTTATTCTTATCCTAGATTTGAACTAGGATCAAGATATTAGAAGTATCTCGCTCTTCCTTTGAGCTAATAAGAATTTTGTATAAAAAAGTAATTTACTTTTTAAATAATGTTTATTGCAAAATAAAAAAAATTAAAGTCTTATTGTTCATATAATCATGATAAAAATTTTTCTATAGATACAGACTCTATTGCAATAGGCATACTACTATGTAAAATACCACATATTTCTGAGCATTGTCCATAAAATACTCCTTCACGATTAATAAGCACTGAAGCTTGATTTAATCTACCAGGATAAGCATCACATTTTATACCTAATGCTGGACAACCAAATGAATGAATAACATCAGCCGCAGTAACTACAAATCTAACATGTGTTAATTCTGGTATAATAACTCTATTATCAACTTCTAGCATTCTCAAACTTCCATACTCCAAATCTGATTCAGGTACTAAATAAGAATCAAATTCTATAAATTCATTATCTGAAGTCAAGAAATCAGGATATTGATAACTTCAATATCATTGATGTCCTTCCGCTAATACAGACATAGCAGGATCACTAACTTCATCCATCAAATATAATAATTTAAAGGATGGAAATGCTATAAGTATTAATATTAAAGCAGGAGTAATAGTTCATATTAATTCTATTAATGTGCCATGATTTAAATATTTATGAGAAATAGGAGACTTTGTATTAATATAACTATTAATTGTTGAAAGCATTATTCATCCCACCGCAAATAATATAATAACTAAATAAAACATTATATTATCATGCAATTCAACTAAACCTTCCATCTGTGGTGTTGCACTATCCTGAAAGTACAAACCTCAAGGACTAGCTGTATCACAATTAGCTTTTCAATTATTTAATTCGTAATATATCATTTTTTTTTATAATTCTCCTAGCTCTTTTATCATTATGTGATAGAAATATCAATACATTTAATAAATATATTAATATTTATTAAATATTTTAACGAAAAATAAAAAAAAAATACAAGTTTTCTTTCCTTTAAGCTAGGAAACCTTTAGCAGCCACAATACTTTGTTACTTGAGTTTAATTTTGATTTTAATTAATATTATAACTTAATAATACTACACTAATCATAATTAGTTATAACATCCTTTTAAATATAATATAGTACTATATTTTTATACAATATAAGAAAAAAGTAAACTTATACTTATATTTAAAAATATAATATTTGGCATAATGTTACCTATATAATTAGTAATATTTGAATTAATATTTTTGAGCGCAAACATTTGTCTACTATCTATTTTTAGTGCATTTTTACCTAATTCAAAAGCAAATCCTAAAGTCAAAACCAAAAAAAATATAAGCATTAAAGTTAAACCATATATACCATTTATATAAGAACTTACCACATAAGGATAAACTAAAAGAATCTCTAAATCAAACAATAAAAAAAGAAGTGCAAATATAAAGAAAGATATACTAAATTGTGTTCTATTTTGACCAAGAAATGAGTGAAATCCACACTCAAATGACGAGTTTTTTTCTTGATAAGAGTTATGTGGAGCAAACACTAAATTTATACCTAATAAAATAAAAGCTAATAAAGGTATAAATATCATAAAGAACGTTATACTTGTCATTTAAGGATTAAATAATATTAGTGCTAATATATTAGCAATACTTAATAAAGAATGAGGCATAAATATAAATAATAAAATTATTAATGTTAATATAGAAATAGTTATAGTTAGATAACTAGATAAAACAATATTACTACAATTAAAGGTTAATTTCTCAATAAACAAATCTTTTTTTAAAACACTACCGTGCATATTTAATTTATCCAAATCTGGATTTATTTTATATTCCGATTCATCAAAAAAAATTCGTTTAATTATATTTAGATAATACACAGCACTTATTACACTAGTTAATATTGCAACTAAAGTAAGGAATATATAACCATTATCTAAAGCAGCACTTAATACCATCTGTTTAGCAAAAAATCCTATAAGTGGTGGTATACCTACAAAAGAAAATATGGTTATTGCAAAACTAAGAGATAAAATAGGATTTATATTAAAAAATCCTTTTATTTGACTTATGAGTTGTATAGGTGAATTGTTTTTATCAGATAAATTTTCGTATTCTTTATTATCATTAACATAATAATACAATGAAAAACCTATACTTATAAGTAATATAAAGGCATTTAAGTTACTTAAAGAATATTGTATTAAGTAAAATATAAATGCTTGAATAGATTCTATACTATTTATGCTTAAAGCTAATAATAAAAAGCCTATATGACTTATAGTACTATAAGCAAATAATCTTTTTATTCTAAATTGATTTAAACCTCCTATTGTACCTATTATAAGTGAAAGTAAAGAACTAAGCAATAAAGTAGAAGTTCAAGAATATTCTGATATAAATAAGCAATTACTAGTATAATGAACTAATTCCAATAGAAATATTAATATAGATATTTTAGCTATTATAGCTACAAAAGTAGTTACAATTGTAGGTATTGCATCATAAACATCCGGGGATCAAAAATGAAAAGGAGCAGCACTTACTTTGAATAAAAACCCCACACTTAAAATAAGTAATGATATATTTATATAATTATTATTATATCAATACAATATATTATTATTATTTGCTATATCACTTATACTAACTATAACATATAAAGCATCTAAATTAGTAATACCTGAATTTGAATACAATAAACTACTACCTAATAATATAAAACAAGAACTTAAACCCCCTAATAAAAAATAAGTTAAACCTCCTGTGGTTGCCAACTCCGAATTCCTATATAAAGTACACAATAAATATAAACCATAACTTTGTAATTCTATACTCAAAAAGATAGAAACCAAATCATTGGTTGATATTAAAAAAACAGATCCTGTTATGATAAATAATATTATTAAAGGATATTCTATTATTTTAAATTGTTCTCCCATTTTATTTGTTATCTTACTTCTATAATAAGTAAAACTATAGAAAAATAATTTTTTTAATGAGGAAAACTCTTTTAATCATAATTTTCTGGGGTAAAATCCAGTAAGTTGTAATATTACTGAACTTATTATAAATATAAGTATGTGAAATATTAATGTAATACTACTAATGTGAAATAAACCACTATATATACCTATACCCCTTTTTAAAGAAGTTATATATAAATTAGTATTTGCTATAATAATAGAATAGCATAACATATTTATAGAAACTCTACTAAAAAGTATTGATTTATCTCGTCTTATTGTGACGGCATTAGATAATAATAAAAACAGAATAGAATAAACTAACATTATTTTTTTAGGATTCGAACCTTTTATATTTAATCATATTTGTATATACTACTATTGTATATATACAATATACCCTAAGGAATGAAACCAGAGGAGAAATTTGAATTCTCATTTTTAACGCATGAAATTAATGTTCTAACCATTGAACTACTCGGGCTATATTTTTATTAAAAACACATATTATATTACAAGTATAATAAACATACTTATATTATATATTTAATGGGAGGATACCCTGATTTGAACAGAGAACACACTGTGCCACATACAATTGCTCTACCTATTGAGCTATATCCACCTAAATAGATTAGACATACTAAATAATTATATAATTATCCCGGAATGATTCGAACATTCAATATTAAATACCAAAAATTTATGACTTACCCTTTAGTCCACGAGATATTAATATATAAAATAATTAATTAAATATTACTATAATAAAATAAACATTTTTTTATATATTATAATATTATTTATTTATATCAGTTAATATAATAATTATTACTTTAAAATTATTAGTGTTAGTTATTAAAAATATAAGCAGAGGGACTTGAACCCACATAGCAATTAAGCCCCAGTATCCTAAGTACTGGATGTATACCAATTCCATCATGCTTATTACTAAATAAAAAAAAAACAATATATCTTGTTTTTGCTCAAGGTAAGATTTGAACTTACAACCTAAACATCTTCAGAGTTCCGCTCTACCAATTGAGCTTCTCGAGCTATATTATATAATCTTATTTATATCATTAAGTACTTAGGTATATCTTATATAATTATATTACTTTTACAATTAGACATCATTATTATAATTAAAATTCATTATTTTTTTTTAAGATATTAGGATAAAAATGGAGAAACTAGGTTTCGAACCTAGAATAGCAATATGCAAAATTACTGTATTACCAATTATACTATTTCCCCTTATGATAATAATATTAATTTTCTGATTCTTTGTTATCATTTTTTTTGTTTCTGTTACTTTTTCCTATACGAACTTCATTTAATTTTGACTAAAAATCATTCATGTTTTACCTATAATGTGGAACCACCTATTTTACATACATTTAAAGAAGGGCTTATACTATCTGGATAATATAGTTCTCTTTTTAATAAAATTTCTTTCACTAACTTAATATCTATTATATAAATATATATATATAGTATGAAAAAATAGATAGATATAGTAATAAACAATATATCCACATATATACTATAATGTACCCGAGAGAGGACTTGAACCTCTAAGGCTCATGGCCCATAATGCTTAAAATTATTTTGTTTACCAATTTCAACACTCGGGTTATTAATATATTATTACTAAATTAATAAAATGCTAAATATATTTTATAGGGCTAAAGTGAATCGAACACTCATAAAAACCGTCATGAGCAGTTTGCTTTACCTATTAAGCTATAACCCTTACAACATAGTAGAGAAAAGTATAGATTATTACTCTTACAATCTATTTTATTGTACGGACAAAGGATTTGCACCTATATTTACTGGGCATGAACCAGTTATGTTACTATTACATTAATCCGCGTTATACATGCCATTATATATATATAGCCCCAAAGGGATTCGAACCCTTGAATATAATGATGAAAACATCACGTCTTAAACCACTTGACTATGAGGCCTATATAAAATATACAAACCCAGTGCAAGTATTGCACTTACTTCAGCTGATTACAAAACAGCTACATTACTTTTATGCTAACTAGGCTAATAATAGTATTTATTACTATATAATTTAATATATATATATATTAAATTATATATATATATATTAAGTTATGTGAGATAAAAAAAAGTTAGTAAACTAAGAAATTAGTACTTTATGCCTAAAAACATTTAAATTCTTTCAACTAAAGCCTATTAATTAAACTTTTTAATAAAAAGTTTAAAATCGTGGTGTTAAACCACGTATATTAAAAAATATCTTAAAGTAAGTTTCGTGTCTAGATGCATTCAACACTTATCTTTAACTAACATAGCTTTCCTGCCATGCTTATAAAATAAATTTACTAAAGTAAAAGTAACATTCCTGTATAACATAAGTATATATATATATATATTATTATACACTTAAATTTAAGTATATACTCATACTTAAATTTAAATTAATATTGGACATATAAACAACAGGTAAACCATAGGTTAATATACCCAGCTCCTTTCGTACGATGGGCCAATCTTTATTTTATTTAAACTACCTCTAGAAGATAGAAACCATACTGTCTTACGACGTATTTAACCCAGCTCGTGTAACTTTTTAATCGACGAACAGTCGAACCCTTCATGACTTCTACATTCATGTGGATAAGTTAAGCCGACATCGAGGTGCCAAACCCCGCACTCAATTTGTACTCTCTGGCGCGATTAGCCTGTTCAATATTTGTTAACATAAAGGTTCTTTATCCTTTATTTCCATCCTTTACAAAATGGTTCAGACTATTTCTTCATTTTTACTACATATAGATAATTAATCCAACGCGAAAATTACTAAATATTTTTTTATATTAAAAAAATACAGTATCATATTTGATAATAAATATATAATTAAAAATATATTTATTTTTTACCGCTAATTCAACCTTTAAGTCCAAAAGACCCATTACGAGTTTTTGAATTAACTATTGAATATTGTACATTTGACTTATTATGGCCTCTTAATAGCACTGAAGATAATCCTCTATAAGAAGAATCTATATTTTTTAAACTACCTTTTCATCTTATTTTAAATACGGATCTTGAAGCAGTCAAACGTCTAGTTAATCTACCTTTAGTCTCTAATCTAATACCTCCCATTTTTTTATATTTCAAGCTATTTAAAACATTAGTTAATAAACTTACTGTTTTGTTTCCAATATTCTGTTTATTAGGTATATGTTCTTCTAATTTTTTAATAAAATTAGAACTTTTAAATATATTTAATAAAAATTTATTTAAATTATCTTTATAATTATTATTCATAATTAAACGATTAACCCTAAAGTTTTTTATTTTATTATCTAATAATGTTTTGGGATTAATATAAGCAAATTTTTCTTTTGAAATATTTACTTTTGGTAATTTAACCATATATAGGAAATAGCTTAAAATATCTAGTAATTTATTTTTTCTATTTCTTAATTTTAAAGAAACAACTTCTGTAAGTAAATGACTATTTAGATATACAGCCTTTAAGTCAACTATATTAAATTCTACTTCTTTATTAAATATTTTACTAATTAAATATTTTAATTTAAAAAGAAATTTATCTTCAAATTTAGATTGATTTAAATTTATTAATAACTTATAATAAGCAATAATCAACATTTCTTTCTCTAAAATTGTATTTCCTAAAAGTTTAGTATAAAATTTATTATTATAATATTTGTTAAAACTGGAATATTTTTCACAAAGGAGCATAATAACATTTAAATACTTCAACTTTGTTTCTAATATTTCTAATTCTAATTCTTTCTCTTTCTTACCTTCTGGATTTATTATTATTATTAAATTTTTATATATTTTTTTAATTTCTTCAGAAACTGAAAAACTTAATTCATTTAAATATTTTAAAAGATTAAAGTTTTTCCTAATGTTTTTAAAAACATTTATCTTTTCTTTTAAAGACAAAACTCTTTTTTTATCTTCTGGTAAATCAACGTAAGAAAAAAGCTTAGTTTCAATTCCATTAATTTTATTAAGTAAAATTCTTCTTTCTTCATTATAAACATATAGTGTAATAATTACTTTAGAGCTAGTATGTTTCAACTCTGTTTTACTAATAAAAATTTTATCCATAGAAGATCGTCTAAATCTAGTTATTATACGTTTACTACGCAAAAGTTTATTGCTAAAATAAAGATTAAAATAACTTCTTATTAATTTAGTCAAATTTTTATCAACAATAGTTATATTTTTAATATAATTATTATTATATGAATAAATACTATTATACCATTCCTGAATGGTAGGAGGAAAATATCTCATATGACCTAAGGTATTTATTATTTTATTAAAAGGTATTACCTTATAATTATTATTTAATTTCTTAATAAAAATTAAAGGTTTATTTATTTTAAACTTATTATTATACATAATATTTGTATATTTCATATATTTTCAAAATCTTATAAGACATTGCTTTATTATATTAAGTTTTGAATTAAAACTTCAATATGTTTATTAACATTCCTATTATTAATAATAAAAATGCTGTATTATAAATAATAATATTATAAATAATAATATTATAATACTATTATTTATGCTTAACTATCTATATGTTTGTAAAAAGTTGGGCATTATTAAAAGGATTATTATTAGCACTATTCACCTTCTAGTCGTTGAACGATTTTACTAAAAATAAAAAAAAATGTATCCTTCATAATAAAATATATTAAAATGATAAGTAAACAGTTTTTTTTGTAAAGAGCTAAAGTAAATTTCGCTTCAAGTACACATTATATATATATATATATGTTATTCTTGAAATTATAACCCAATAAATTACTAATGAATTAATATTTACTTAAGAAAAAAATTAATCATTAGAGGACTAACATCCCTAGCGTAGCTTTTTCAAAAATCCAAGACCTTTCCTTTCTGCATCTTGTGATCATATGCCCCGCTTACGCGACTGATAGATATGTAAATCAAACAGTAAAGCAAGATTAAGCCATTAAACTTGACAAGTAATACACATAATTATTTGATTAGATATAAACCACTGATGTCCAATTTTTTAATATATTTTATATTATTATCTAATAATAAATCAAAACATTAATATGATATTAATTTTAATATTTTGATTACATCTATTCTCCATATAGTTAAAATCTTACTTGGATTAAATATATTAGTTCTAACTTAATAGATATATAGCTGGATAAATTATAGCTTAAGCCACAAAAAATAACAAACTAAAACTTTTATTTTACATAATGTAAAATTATCTGTTGTTTTAAGTTAATTAACAACAAGTTTACAAGATTAACTTTGGATACACCCAGGTACTTTTTATGGGATCTGTGCCCCGCATAAACTGCCTCCTAGTCATTGTCCCCTATGATAAAAAATATAGGGTTATACATCATAAATAATACAATTTTTCAAATAGGATTAGCAAAATAAAGGTGTTTCAATTACGCAATATATGTATAAATTAGAACAAATCTTTATTTATAAAATCAACTACCTTATACACTAAAATTCGCAAATCATATCCAATAACTAGCAACAGTAAAGCTGCATAGGGTCTTCTCGTCTAACTAGAGGTAAACTGTATCTGCACAGTTATTCCAATTTCACTGAGCCAATCATTGAGACAGCTGTTGTATCGTTAAATCATTCATGCAAGACCGCATTTAACGGCCAGGGTATTCCGCTACCTTAGGACCCTTATAGGTAAGGCCGCCATTCATCGGGGTTTCCTTTAATACCAAATTTATCTTAATCAACTTAATATATCCGTTAACCAGCCGACATTGGGCAGAAATCACACTTAATACTTTGATTTATTATCTTATTGCAAAGTGCTTTGTTTTAATTAAACAGTCGTACAACACTATTCCATGCTTCCTATTCTTTACCTGATATTAATCAGGAGGAATGGCTCTCCTTATCCCGAAGTTACGGTAGCTAGTTTGCCGAGTTCCTTAATGATTGTTCACTCAAACGCCTTCGTATTCTCTACTTGCTTACTTGAGATAGTTTCTAGGTACGGTTATTTTATTAATTTTTAACACTACTCATCTATTTAGTTTATTGTAATGAAAAATACTTATTACTGTTTTTCCAGAACCCTTATTACTTTTAATATTAAAGGTTGTTACTATGTAAATAAGATTTTCTCATCGTTTAGTCCTTTAGGTTTATAAACTTAGAGGCCGTTACTTTAATAAAACCATAAGCTTTAGGCGAGGGATATATAATTAAAATTTTAGTTTTTATTATAATCAATTATTATTAAATTAGCCTAATTAGACTAACCTAATCTTATTGAAATTTACCCCTTTTTCGTTACTCATGTCAGCATTATCACTTGGGTTATCTAATAACTAATCTTTTTAAGAAAAAAATCTAAGATTTACCCAACGTTCCACTACCCCATTATAAATAATATTATAAATTTACTTTTTTATATTAATATATATGGACAAGGTGTCGGTATATTATTTAGATCCGTTGAATTTTCGGTGCTAATATCAATGTAAATATTATAAAATATCTACTATACTAGTGCTCTGTTACGAGATCTTCAAAAAATGGCAGCTTCTAAGCCTATTTCCTAGTCGTATACGATACAAACTTCCTTACTTTCACTTAAGAATAATTTTGGAACCTTAACTCTTGTTCTGGGCTGTTTCCCTTTAGACATACAACCTTAGCGTACTATGTCCGATTATTCAAGATCCATCATTGCCCTTCCGAGTGCGAATACTCACCGATAAAATCTTCACGATCCCCCGATATATGCAAAAATCTAGGTTAAAAACCTATATAAATTGCCTGAGATCACAGTTCTGTACCTGCTATGATGTAACTTAAATTACCTACTTATATAGGTTTCGCAGAAAACCAGCTATCCTAGTCAGTATTGTCTTTCACTAACTTACCACAATTCATCGGATATCTTTACAACGATAAACCGTTCGGGCTTTTATAACCCTGATCGTGGTAAGATCACTAGGCTTCGGGTCTAATTTTAGATACTAATTCATTATTTCATAATTGGTTTATCTAGGCATATATCTATAAAGTATATGCTCGCATCTAATATTAACTTGCTGACCCATTATGCAAAAGGTACGCTCTCACTATTTATTTAAACATTGCTTGAGCTGCTTATAAAACTACTAATTAATACCGTTCTTTCACAATACTATATGCTATCGCTTATATATTATATTTAGCCTTAGAGGAAGGTTCCCCTTGTTATATATATATATATACATATATATATATATGCTTTTTCAAACAGGTTTATAACCCATTTTACTTTTTTAGTAAATAATCTTTATTTACTTCAGGCTACTCTACTTTTATTCACATTAATCATAGAATCTCGTTTGATTTATTTTCCTAAAGCTACTAAGATATTTCAATTCACTTCGTTTATTACTTAATTTATCTAAGAGCGCATGTGTTATCTACTCCAGTTACAAACACAAGATAATCGGATACTCTCTTTAATATATAGCAAGGTATCTTTAATAGTTTCTTTATATACTTGTCTATACTACTATACAAGTAGTATAATAACTTTCATTATATATCATTCACATTACTATTGTATATAAACACTAAAACATAATAGCTTTTCTTATATTCGGATTATTATGATTCGAACATAACAATTCCTTTACCCAAAAAAGGCGCCATCCCAGCTTGGCTTTAATCCGTCTTAATATAAATATATCATTATATGTTTAATATACAGAGAATATCCGATTCGAACGGATGTGATTTATTAAATCAAATAAGTTTCAAGCTTATCGCTATAGTCCACTCAGCCAATTCTCTTATATAAGCTTATAATATTTATATATACCCAATTTTTGATATAAATACTAAAATTATAAAATAAAAACATATATCTTTAAAAATATTATATTATTATTATTACTAAAAACAATAGTATAAAATATATACTATATATATAAAGAATAAGTGATTTGAACACTTAACCTACTGTGTGTAAAACAGTCACTCTACCAATTGAGCTAATTCTTCTATTCAATATAATAAATTTATATTAATTAAACATATTTTTTTAACCAAGCATCTACACATGACATAAGTAATTTTTTAATATATAATGATTCCTCAGCGACTTGAACGCTGAACATATTCTTATCAAAAATATACTTTACCTATTAAGCTAAGGAATCTTTATTAGGAAGTCAATTAAATTTAGGATAAAAATAATACTTTTTTATACTATATTATGCAAGAGTACTCAGAGTTGAACTGAGAATATGAAGTTTGAAGCTTCCTATTTTGCCTATTAAATTATACTCTTTTTCATGCACTATATATATAATCATTTAAATAAAATCGGAAAAGAGATGATTCGAACATCCAAATGTTAATACATAATATTTAGCAAATATCTCGCTTTACCTATAGCAACTTTTCCTAATGTATTCGGGTCAGACCGGCTTCGATCCGGTATCTACTTTCGTGACAAGAAAATTCTTTACCTATTAAGTTACTAACCCTTTGTATACTTGCGGCTAGTCGGACTCGAACCGACACCCAATGTTTGGAAGACACCTCGTCTACTTTAACTTATAGCCGCTTTTATTATATATATGCATAAGACCTAAGGGATTTGAACCCTTATAATGATGATTAAAAGTCACATACTTTACCAATTAAGCAAAGATCTCTGTATATATACATATACTTTTTTATTATTAAAAACATTTGCTAATAAGAATTTTTTTTTATGAACCTCAATAATATATTGATACATAAAGGAACAACCAGACCACGTCCACAAAATGTCAATATAATATACCTGATTCTAAACCAAGATGATGATTATCAGTTAAATGATAAGCAAGAGTTCGTCATAAACCTACAGCTAAGAAGGCAGTACCTATCATAACATGTAATCCATGAAATCCCGTACCAAAAAAGAAACATGAACCAAAGGATCCATCAGTTATAGTAAAAGAAGAAACTGTATACTCTATAGCTTGAAGCCCAGTAAATATTATTGCTAATATAACTGTAGCAAGTAAACCATATAAAGTTCCAGATCTATTACCTTGTATTAAAGAATGATGAGCATATGTAACTGTAACACCTGATGATAATAATATTACTGTGTTAAGTAAAGGTAACTCAAAAGGATTAATTGCTTCTATACCCATAGGAGGTCATTGGGCTCCTAATTCAATAGTTGGCGATAATGCACTATGAAAAAATGCTCAGAATATTGCTAAGAAAAATAGCGCTTCTGAAACTATAAACAAACCAACACCCATATTTAATCCTCTTTGTACTGCTAATGTATGATTACCCAAATATGTAGCTTCTGATATTACATCTCTAAATCAAAATGACATTGAAGAAACAACTAAAATAAAGGCCAATGTTAAAAAATACTCTGCATTATTAAAACCATGCATTGATAATACACCAGTAGTAGTTATTGTTAACAGAGATATACAAGTATAAAGTGGTCAAGGAGATGGAGATACTAGGTGAAAAGGATGAGCTTGGAAACTACTTCTTATTATATTTGTCATATTATTTTAATTTATTAAAATTGGTCTATTGCTTCAAAAAAAATTTTTTTTTGCATACCTTTAGGTATATAATTATTAATATTGTTAAAAAAAATTTTTAATAAGATTTAGATTAATATATACTTTTTTGTTTTATTGTTATAACAATAGCACCTACCATTGCTAATAATAATATTGTAGAAGTTAATATAAGTCATATACTATAACTACTATACATTATGTTACCTATGCTACTAATATGTCCGGATTCTGCCATATTACCATCTCATATATTACCTGTAACAAAAAATATTTCATTATTATTAAAATTACTGTTATTAATACTAAATACATTATTAGATATATTCATTAAAAATAATGAAATATTATCGTTAACAATGTTATTTATATTTATAAAAAAATTACTAATAATCTTCATACTATAAGGTAAAATTTCATAACTAGGATAATTAAAAGCAATAGTAATTATTACAGCTAAAGCAATACTATTATTAGTATTACTATGCAATTCACTTATTCTAACATTTATTAACATTAAAATAAATAAAAACAATATAGAAACCGCTCCTACATAAACTAATAAATAGGATAAACCTATAAAATTTATACCTAATATTAATAAATAACCAGAGATTCCTAAAAATAAACATATTAAAAATAACACAGATATTATAGGATTTTTACTAATAATAACAAAAATACCTGAAACTATAGAAATAATTGAAAGTAAATCTAATATTTCTACTTTATAACCATTTGTAAACACTTCATTTATAACAAATAGGCTAAACATAACATACAAAATAATATATTCTCATTAGAATTTTCAGTCAGAAAAGTCTTTAACAATATAATTTAATTACACTAATAATATGCATACATATAAAGTTAATATTTTTATATTATAAAAATATTATACATATAAAGAGAATATAGTAATCAAATATAAAAATTATATATAAAGCATGTATAAGATTTGAACTTATATTCTTTGTGTCCGTAGCACAATGCTTAACCAATTAAGCTAACACACTAAATATTTAATATTTAATTAGCAGATTTTATTCTACGAGCCCTTAAGATGAATTGAACATCTATAAAAATATTAACAGTATTCTGCTCTACCTTTGAGCTATAAAGGCTTTTAACTAATAAAATATATACCAAATATACTTTATTAATATTATTAGGAAACAAGAGATTCGAACTCTTAAAAGTTTATTACTATTGAGTTTACAGCTCAACCCATCTTACCAATAATGGAAGTCTCCTGAAAAAAAAAATAAATTTTTTCAGCCATTATGTATATATACATAGTATTATAATAATATATTTATTTTACATACAAGAGCAAAATACTATTTAAAAAAATTTTTTAGTCTAAACTTGGAATCGAACCAAGATCATATACAAAAATATTCATATATGAATACTCCTTATCTAGACTGTGTATATAAATACATATATACAGACTTATTGCTAATTTTAATCATTCCCGCGCAATTTCTACTACGCGAACCATATTTCGACTTAACACCAATTAAAGTCATGCATACGAAGACTTACTACTCTAATATACAAATCTTATTATTCATAATAAAAAGAAAAGTTTACCAAACTTATTGCACATACTTTTTTCGGCGCCTGACGAGTGGTTAGTACCCATCTGAGATTAAATTCACCGTGATGTACTTACTCACGATTACTAGTAATTCCTTATTCATGTAGTCGAGTTTCAGACTACAATTCATATTATATCCTATTTTTATAGATTAGCTAAAACTTACATTTTCGCTTCTATTTGTCTAGAATAATGTGGCACGTCTATAGCCCACAGTATTTAGGCCATGAGGACTTGTCTTGATCCCTGTTATCATATCCAATATAAAAGTGAACAGCCCTATAAAATTATATATATAGAAATAGAGCAAGGGTTTTCGTTAATTTTAAGGAGCTAGCCAAAGTCTCACGACATTAACTGAAGACAGCCGTGCAACACTGGTAATATCTATTAAATAAGTTTATTAAAACTTATATTATTAAGACATTATTCACACTGTGGTAAGGTTTTTCGAGGATCATCGAATTAAATAACATACTTCACTACTGGTTTCAGAAACGGTCTAATGATTTCAGTTCCTGCGTTGCCGCATTACTCTTAAGGTGGAATGCTTACACTTTCATTTATAGACAAATTTAAACTTGTCTATGGCATTCATAATTTTCTGCTTGGACTATTAGGGTATCTAATCCTGTTCGTTACCCGAGCCTTCGTCCCTCAACGTCAGTTATTATCTAGAAGGTTGCTTTCGCTATTGTCAGTCGTCATGGTATCAATGAATTTCATCTCTACTCCATAAATACTCCCCTTCTCCTATAAAACTCTAGCAAAACTGTACCCTGTACAGGCTAATAATGCCGTCTAGGTACCCTTTAAACCTAATAAAGATGAATAACACTAGTCTACTACGTATTACCGCGACTGCTGGCACGTAATTTAGTCAAGACACTTAGATATAAAATTGTCATAATCAGTTTTATATCTATAATTTTATTCGACATAGTCGATACCAAATCTGACATTGTCAAATTTGGTTAGCAAATGCTATACATTCTTTCAAGTTACTGGTTCAGCCGTTAGGCCATTGACCAATATTCCTCACTGCTGTACTATACGTATTGGGGTTTTTTCAGACCCAATGTGATCGATCGACCTCTCAGTCTCGATTACGGAATTTTTAGCTAGTTAAGCTATTACCTTAACTACTACTTTACCGAAACATTTATTGTCATCTATAAGCGGAAGATTAATTATCTTCCTTTGATTATAAGGAATTTATTTTTCCTTGCTAATAGGTAGCCAAAATATTATATACTCACCTGTACACCACTTTTAATAAATATTATATTAAATACAATATAAATTAAACGTTCGATTAGCATGTGTCAAGTACTTGAACAGCGTTCATTCAGAGCCATCATCAAACTCAAGAAAATTATGTTATGGCAAATAATAACACACATAAGTATCTAATATATCTATGTCTATTATTTTCACCATTACTATTGTATATTAATACATTAAAATTAAATTATATTTTATTAAAAAAAAATATAAGCTTGGATATTTTTAAGCCGGTTCTTGTTAAAGTTATTAATCTATATAAAGGTTAAACTTAGGCTTGTCAGTTCGCAATAATATTTACTTTATAATTAATATGCTATTACTATATAATAATAATTATAAATATCATTATATATTTATAAATATCTTATATTATTTATAATCTCTACTTAATACCAACATTTGAATGTTAACACGGATAAAAAGTGTATAAGCATAATAAACTCCGGACTTTCCTATACTATATTTATAGTATATAATATTCATGCTTTAAATATCACAAAATATAAGTATATTATATATAATTCTATTATTTATTTTACTTCTTTTTTTATTATTTTTACATAATTTGTATATATATCTAATGTAAATCTAAACCATCTTTAATATAACTACTTGTTAGTACAACAAAAACTTGAGCTTGTATGAATGCAATACCTAACTCTAACCCAGAAAAAGCTATTATAAAGGCTAAGGGTATTAGTCCTAAAAAGAAAAATATAAAACCTGAAGTCATTATGTTATAAGTAAAACCTGCCAATATATTTAATAGCATATGACCAGAAAGGATATTAGCTGCTAATCTAAGTCCTAGTGAAATATTTCTAGCTAAATATGAAATAAACTCTATTAAAACTAATAAAGGTAATAAGCCTAAAGGACAACCAGCTGGTACTAATAATGAAAAGAATTTTAAACCATGTTTCTCAAAACCCAAAAAAGTTGCACCCAAAACTATAGTAAAACTAAGAGCAAATGTTAAAATAAAATGACTAGTTGAAGCAAAACTATAGGGAACCATCCCTATTAAATTATTTATTAATATAAATATAAATAAGGTATATATAAAAGGAAAATAAATTTGTCCATTCTTTGCATTTATTTGATTTATTACTATACTATGTATAGTAGCGTACAAAGATTCTAGACTTATTGATCATCTATTACTAAGCACTTTATTATAATTTACTGCTAATATATTTAAAGAAATTATAATAAAAGCTCCTATTGTTAAATATAACCCTATATTAGTTATAGATATATGCACATTAGCTAAAATTGGAGCATCCAGGCTTATTAAATTTCTTATTTCAAATTGATCTAGTGGACTAGTAATATCTGTATAAAAAGAATTATACATATCTTTATTCTAAATTAATATTTTTATTTAAATATGCACATACATAATATAATTATATTGTTACAATATAATTATATAAGACAAGACAAGACAAGACAAGACAAGACAAGACAAGACAAGACAAGACAATATAAAATACTATTTTAATATAGTATTTATAATTTTGTTATAAATACACGACTTAAAAATAAACGAACAAACCTAGGTAAAATATATTTAGAAAAAACATATATCATTAATATAAGTAAAATAAAAGCAAAAGTAACTTGGTTTATGAAATAAAAAGGTACTAATTGTGGCATTTTTTGTTTGTCATAATTTTTACATTTTTTATATAAAATTCTTTAATATGTAATTATCTAGTTAAAGATAGAAACTTTATAGGTTAAAAAGAAATAAAAATTTCTTTAAAGATAAGTTAAATATTATATATTAAAGAAGAAACAGAATAATGTAAACCATCTAAAATAAGAGAAGGATATATACCAAACATTACTGTAAATAAAACTAAAGTAAATAAAATATAAAATTCACGCAAATTAATATCCACTATATTTCCTACAAAATCTTTTGACATTTCCCCTCCAAAAACTATTCTATTAAACATATATATAGTATATGCTGCCGAAAAAACTATAGAAGAACTAGCCATAATGCCTAATAAAGGTATTTTTTCAAATGTACCATATAAAGACATAAATTCTCCAACAAAATTTAAAGTAAGTGGTACTCCACAGTTACCTAAACATAATATGAAAAATAATATTGAAAACAATGGCATTAGTTGAGCAATACCCCTATAATAAGATATTAATCTAGTACCAGATCTGTCATATAATATACCTCCTGCACATATAAATAAACCACTTGATACAAATCCATGAGCTAACCCTAAAGTTATTCCACCCTCTATACCTTGTATAGTATTGCTAAATACTCCTATAAGATATACAGCAGCATGAGATACAGAACTATAAGCAATAAGTTCTTTAACATCTATAGTTCTTATAGTACTAAAACTAGCATATATTATAGTAATAACACCTATAAGATATACTATATAAGTATAATCCAGAGAAGCTTTAGGTAATAAAGGTAATATTAACCTAAATATTCCATATAAACTTAACTTTAAAACTATGGCTGCTAATATTATACTACCACCTAATGGTGATTCTACATGAGCTTTTAATAATCAAGAATTTAGGAAAATAGTAGGTGTTTTTACAGCAAATGCTATAAATATTCCATAAAATAAGAATAATTGTGTAGAATAATTAAAATTAGTTTTATATAATGCATCCAAATCTGTAGTTCCCATTATAGAATAAATAGTAAGAATAGATAATAATAAAAATAAAGAACCTAATAAAGTATATAAAAACAAATAAAAACTTGCTCTAACTTTATTATTTGATCCAAATATTCCTATTAATAAAAATAAAGGGGGTAATATACTTTCAAAAAATATATAGAATAAAAATATATCTAATACTAAAAATACACCTAGCAATAATGTTTCTAATAGCAATATTATTATTAAATAAGATCTAATGTTATTATCTATTGATGTTCAATTAGATAATAAAGCTATAGGAATAATTATAGTAGTTAACATTACAAAATAAATAGATAAACCATCCACACCTAAATATAAATCATAATATCCTATTTCATAATATTCTTGTACAAACTGAAATTGATTAGTACTAAAATCAAATAATATAAATACTATTAAAGAAATAATAAGATTAACTAAAGAAGTAACTAAGGCAGTAATTTTTATTAATTTGGTTCTTAAAAATGTTAATTCATAAGACATACTGGCCGATATAATCATTATACCTAATATAGGTATAAATAACAAAGTTAATAATAACATATTTTATTAAAATATTTATTTAAACAATTTTCCCTCAGGATTATATATATATATATATAAATATACATACAAAAAATTAAAAAAGATATATAATCTTTACTGATACTACATATAACTATGCAATAAAAACAACAATTTAACAAATACAAATTTTTTCTAAAAAAATATTAATTTTCACAATGTTT
>Ga0193722_1000042_pt1 | contig 29732 bp, 27 predicted proteins | sample H2m1metaG_FD_143044 | JGI IMG/M metagenome (GOLD analysis project Ga0193722, IMG submission 143044) | Soil microbial communities from a riparian zone of the East river system, Colorado, United States - H2m1 | ecosystem: Environmental > Terrestrial > Soil > Riparian zone | place: USA: East River...
GGTTACGATCGAAGCGCCATCACTCTCCACCGCCCGGCGAATTTCTTCAGGCAAATCTGATGACGGCGGCGTACGATCGAGCAGAATCCCGCCGGTATTACGCGACAGCGTGTAAGCCCATGAGAAAACTACGCCACTGCCGACAATTCCCACGACCGGATCAAGCCACCCCCAGCCGAAAAATTTGCCGCCCGTTAGTGCCGTGATCGCGAGGACAGAAGTGAACGCGTCGGCTATTACGTGCATATATGCTGCGCGCAGGTTTAAGTCGTGATCATGTACGCTATTGCCGTCGTGTTCGTGGGGGCGATCGGCCAGCAGGAGTGCGCAGCCCAGATTCACCAACAAGCCGAGGCAAGCGATTCCGATCGCTTCGTTGAAGTGTATTTCCAGTGGCGCAAAGAGCCGGTGCACTGATTCGCCCGCCATCAGGAACGCCACAATCGCGAGCACGACCGCGCTGGTGAACCCGCCTAGCACCCCGATTTTTCCTGTGCCGAAACTGAAACGCGCATTGCCAGCTTGTGTTCGGGCGAAATAATACGCCGCGGCCGTTATGAGGAACGCGATAACATGCGTGCTCATGTGCCACCCATCGGCCAGCAAAGCCATCGAGTGCGACATCAGGCCGGCCACGATCTCGACAACCATCATCGCGGCAGTGATACCGATCACGATGCGCGTGCGCCGTTCCGCGTGCGAAAAATCCGGGACGAAATCGTGTCGCTTACGAAAACGCGAGTGATCGGTGCGATGCATGCAGTCCAAATTAGCGCGATTATCGCAACTTCAGCTTAAAAATCGTAGCGACCGTTCGTAAGAGTCGTGGTGTTGTCCAAAATTGCGGTGCTCGGATACCTCGCGCCACTTGTACCTCTCGTCGGCAAAACTCGTGAGATCAAAACAAATACTGACCGAAGCTTCTTCCGTTGAAAACCATCAGCATCATTTCGACGGTTTTCGCTCGCCGCCTTTATCCATGGCGAGCAGCTCGGAGACAGTCACAAATTTGAATCCTTTTGCGAGAAGCGCATCAAAAACTTCGGGCATCGCCGCAATCGTCGGCGGGTGGATGTCATGTGACAAAATGATGGAGCCCGGCCTTGCTCCCGCGATGATGCGATGCGCGACGACGTCAGAGCCCGGTCGCTTCCAATCGAGTGGATCAACGTCCCACAAGATAACTTTGTAACCGAACTCGTGATTCACCAGTATGCGCTGCCGTTTCGTCAACTCGCCATACGGAGGACGCATCACCTTCGGTTTTATACGGGCGGTCCTCACGATAATGTCTTCGGTCCGCTGAAGCTGGCTTCGAACATTCGCGTCCGAGAGTTTCGCGAGATTAGGATGCGACCAGGAGTGATTGCCGATTTCATGTCCTTCCGCCACCTCCCGGCGGAGAACGTCCGGGTTCTGCTCGACGCATTCGCCGAGGACAAAGAAGGTGAGTTTGATGTGCCTCTCCGCTGCCATCTCCAGCAGCTTGGGGGTGTTGGTCGCGTGGGGACCATCATCAAAGGTCATCGCAATATACGGTCCATCGACGTTAACCTCCGTGAACGTAATTTTCTCAGTGCTCGAAGGATTCGGCGTAGGCGAAGTCGCTGCTAATGTCGAATCTTGCGTGTCCGCCACGGCGGCATAGGCCGACAAGATGTGGATAAGAGCATATACAAATGAAAATCGGAGCATGGCGTGACAAGAATCGAACAATCTTAAAACTCGTAGGCCACGGTGCCGTAGAAACCGCGGCGCTGGCCGAATTGCGGCGCGCCGACGCCGATGCCGCTTCCGTCGCGCAGTTCGTAGATCTTATCGAGAATATTCACGACATCGAAACGGATCTTGAGGGCAGTCTTCTCTGTGATTTGAATCCGGCGTGACACGTCGACGTTAAACGTCTCATAGGGAGGGTTCTTTTGGGTGTTTGCAAAACCCCGGCGTAACCCGTTGCCATAAAGTCCATCGATCCCCGCCTGCCAGTCGTTCCACGTGTAGGAAATACCGGCGGAACCGGTGAAGCGCTGATCATGATCGAGAAAGACCCAGTTCTTTTTGATGAAGGCGAACTCATCTGGATCAAATAAGAATTGTGATGAGCTGACGTTTGTTCCACGCGCCCATTCGTAGGCCGCGTTCAGATACGCGGTAAACCCACCGGCGTCATAGTTTGCCGTGAATTCGCCTCCGTAAATCTCGCCACGCTTGTAATTGAACGACGAAAGAATAAGCGCTTCGCCGAATTGCCCTTCGTCCAGGACCGAGTGCGCGCTCTTGTAGAAACCATCGATGCCTACATTGAAACCTTTGGCAATTTGCTGCGTCATGCCCGCATCGAAATAATGCGCGCGCTCCGATTTCGTGACGGAATCCTTTTGAATGGCGGATTCGTTGGTTGTGCCGTCGAACTTTGAGATCGTGCCTTGTTCAACATTCTCCAGCGGCGGTGGTGTGAAATACCGCGCATAACCGGCGTGCAGCGCGGTCCCTTTCCATGGCTCATACACTATGTTGATCCGCGGACTGAGCTGATTCTCGTGCGCGAACGCGTCCACAATGTCGAACCGACCACCGAAATTGATCGTGAGTTGTTCGAACGGTTTCCATTCATCCTGCAAATAGAATCCGTAGAAATAGCCGTACTTGCCGGAGTTATCTACAATGCGCAGAGGAACGTCGCTGGTCTGGTTGCCATTGGCGTCCACCGGGAAAACCAGTGTCGCCGTTCCGACGGTGGCATGCTGCGCAGTTATAAGGAATCCGCCGCGGAGCGTGTGTTGATCGTTGAGTTTGTAGCTCGCGTCCAACGTGATTCCATTCGAGAAAATGTCGCGATCAACGCGTGAGGCAACGCCGTTGAAAATGAGATCGCCTACATTATCGGGGCGAAACAGGACCGAGCTATAAAGGGTGAACACCGACGCCTGGATGTTGAAATCGTCGATCTTTTTTTGGTAGGCGAGAATGGCATATGCATCTTGCTCGACCTGGGTCTCATCGAGCGCGGCGGAATTGAACTTCGATCTTCCCATGTCGGTGAACTGCGGCGTTAGTCCAGGGGTGTTCGGAATTTCAAAATCACCGTGATAGCCGCTCGTCAGCAACACGAATCGGCTGGTGTCGTCGAGAATGTACGAAGAATATCCAAACATTCTGTATTGGTCGGTGTCGTCGTGGATCGGGTTGGCAGTGCCCGTGGGATTTTCGATCCCAATACCGTTGTGCAGATAACTTCCGGTGAAGTAATAATTCAGCTTCCCCGCTACACCGCCGTACTCAAGACTCGGCATAATTGTGTCGAAGCTTCCGCCATAGACGGTTGCGTCGCCCTGTTGGAAAACGGCGCCGCTCTTTGTGTGAATATCGATTACGCCCGTATTGCGAAATCCAAACTGTGCCGGTAGCGCTCCAGTAATGAGCGAAATGTTGTCCGCGAAGCGGGTCTCCAGAACCTGGCCAAAACCCGGAATACTCTCCGGGAGAAGTACGTCATCGATGCGGTATTGTAAATTTGCATGCTCGCCGCGGACATGAAGCTGTCCGAACGAATCCTGTGCGACACCGGGGAAACGCAGGAGCGTTTGATTAAAGGGCGCGTTTTCGCCCCCCGCCTGCGAATCGAGTCGGTCCGGGCCGACCGTGTAACGGGTAGCACCGAGACTTGGGACGATCTGTTCACGCGTGATATCCATCTCCTGACTTTGGACGACCACGCGCTCCGTTTCTTCTGTGCCTGCGGGTGAAGGGCTTGGACTAGCCGATGCCGAAGGCGCGTCTTCACCCAAGGCAATGTTGCGCATAAGCGACACTGCCACTGATGCGATTAGAAATTTTTTCATTGAGATGTTCTTCAAATAAGTTTTTCAAAGTTGTGATTGCTTGCGGCGTTCACGATTTACGTGAAGCCAGGTGAAAAGCGGCGGTTGTAGGACGTTTCTGTGAAACGCCAATTCGTTAGGTTGCGTCTGGCACAGACGCCCTACAATTTAAACCAGCGCGGGCGGCGCGTGCGCAAAGATGTGCGCGCTAAGGAAGAGTGGCTTAACCCAGGTAGACGTCAGCTCCGCGTTTGTCGCGAAGCGAACATCAAATTGTGGCGGGCTAATAACCGGCGGCTGGGCCCCGTGCTCATAACTGCCGGACGCTATCAGCGTGATCGCGCACACGTGGTCACTACGATTCGCGTCACGGTGAATGCATCCGTGCAATTGCGGCGAGACGCTAATGAGAAGTGTCCAGGAAAACGCCGCAAACAAAACGGTCGCAACAAGAATACGTGCGTAAGTTTGTGAACGCCCTGAGCTGTTCATCGGCCTCGGAGCTTGTGACAATGGCGGGGTTTGCGCAAGCAATTTTCCGGGGAGCGCGCTCTCTCCCCAGTAGCAGCTGTCTCGGAGCAAATGCTAATTTTCGGCTTTCGCGTCTGGTGAGACTCTTGTTTGGAACGCAACACCATGATTGGCCCGGTACGTTTTCGAGGCTGCGCGGGCGCGGACCTTTTCCGCCCATTTGGTGTTCTCGTAGTATGGGTCCTGATCTGACGGGACCAGGTTCCAACGGAGATGTCCAAAATGACGCCAGCACTCGAGAATCATCCCGCGATCAAATGGCTGTCCTTTCGCCGTAACGACCAGGCAATTGTTCTCGCGCCATGTCTCCCGGTATGTGTCACCCCAGTGAAGTTCAAGCGTCTTGAGTTTCAGCGTGTCCAAAGCAAGAAGCAGGTCTTCGGTCCATTGATAACAATAGCCGCGTTTCCTCCAGCCATGATAGACGAGGAAATTGTTGAAAATCGGCGTGCCGAACATCCGATACTCCTGTCTTAACCGCGCTACCGTGGAAAAGGCGCATTGTGCCACGAGCGTCGCTTCCTTTGGATCCACTCTGCGTGAAAGATCCGCGAGCTGGTTAGCCAATTCTTCGGCCTTGGCAGAATCCTTTGGTGACACTTCGAAATGCCGCCGTTGCTGTTCAGCGCTAACGACCGCAGTCGAAAAGGCAAACGTGGCAATTATGACGGCGACAAGTCTCGTATGCATTTACAAGAATCCCTTCGAGAAAACAGCGTCGGTCGCGGGTATGAGGCGCAAACTGCCACGCAATTTCTGCAAAGCAAAACTCAACAGATGCCCAGTCGTTCGGGGTTGCTTGTACCGCATCGGAATCAGCCTGTCAGCTTCTCAAGCGGCTGAAGTGAAGCTTGGAGCAATTGTGAATAGACGCCCATTTTTTATTCGCGCGCTTGCCGATTCGTGTTGCAAAGACGAACACTTTTTCAAACCGCCGTGCCTGTCTCGATGAAAACCAAAGCAAGGAGTAAAAGGGTTCGCTTGATTCTAAATGGGAAAGCGGCTGGGAACGACGCCTTGCGCGCGGCACTTGCCCGGCAACGAGCAGCCGGGCATCGCATCGAGGTGCGAGTGACTTGGGAAAAGGGAGATGCGAGGCGATTTGTGTCGGAAGCAGGCGAAGTGGATTTAGTGGTTGCTGCGGGTGGGGACGGCACACTGAATGAGGTTCTTCACGGCTTGATGAATCTCTCCGCGGTTACGCGACCTATATTGGGAATAGTTCCGCTCGGCACCGCCAATGATTTTGCGACTGGATGTGGCATTCCGGGTGATCCGGGGAAGGCGCTGGCGCTCTGTATGAAAGGTGAGGCAGTGCCAATCGACGTCGGCAAGGCCAATGACCACTGGTTTATCAATGCAGCCAGCTCTGGCTTCGGCGCCGAGATCACTGCAACCACATCACCGGAACTCAAACGCCTGTTTGGTCCTGCCGCCTACACTGTGATGGGCGCAATTCTAGCGATTAACCTTCATCATTATCAAGGAAAGCTGATTTTGCCGGGTCGCGAAATTACCGGCAGCGGACCGGTGGCAATCGTTGGGAATGGGCGCCAGGCCGGCGGCGGTATCCAAGTCGCTCCTCGCGCATGCATCGACGACGGTTTGCTCGATGTGCTTGTAGTTCGTCAGATCTCGCCAACGGCGCTGCTCGCCGCGGCGCGGGAATTGCAACAACTTCCATCCGATGGCCAGTACATCTCCTATTGGCAAACGCCCTGGCTGGAGGTGCATCCTGAAGAAGCAATTCCAGTCAATCTGGATGGTGAACCGTTAAGTTTTTCCACGGTTCGATATGAAGCCGTGCGAAAGGCGATTCAGTTGATTGTTCCGCCGAACTGCCAGTTGCTCTCGCGGGCACCTAGACTGAAGGCCTAACGCCTGTCTGTCCGCCGTCGGGCGCTAACAAATATCCGGACCTTTGCTGGGAAAGCCGCGCTCTCCGAGCCATGGGAAGTGGCGGCGCATGTGAGCTACGCGTTTAAGCCCATATCGCTCAATCGCCTTAGCGCGAATGTGCGCGATGGCTTCTTCAACAGAATCGGTCGCGTAAATCAGGTTTAAATCCGCTGAGCTGATTTTCCCACGCTGCGCCATCTGTTCGATGAAATCGATCAGTTGCCTCCAGTAATCGGTCCCCATGATAACAACGGGAAAATGTTTGATCTTCTCGTTCTGAATCAGAGCGAGCGCTTCAAAAAGTTCGTCGAGGGTGCCAACGCCGCCAGGCATAACAACGAAGGCGTAGGAATATTTTATCAGCAGCGCTTTGCGGACGAAAAAATAATGCAGCCGGACACAACGATCGAGATAGATGTTGGATCCCTGCTCGAATGGCAGCTCGATATTGCATCCAACCGAGCGGCCACCGACCTCTTTTGCGCCGCGGTTGGCCGCTTCCATAATGCCCGGGCCGCCGCCAGTCATCACCGTGAAGCCGAGCCGCGCAATCGCCGCGCCCATCTTCACGGCCAATTCGTAATGCGGATCGTCAGGTTTGATCCGCGCTGAGCCAAAGACGGTTACGCAAGGACCAACGAAATGAAGAGCACGATATCCGCGCAGGAAATCGCGCATGACTCGCAGCAACGTGCAAAACTCTGCGAACCGCGAGTTTGGGCCATCCAGGAATATTTCATCAGCGCGCTCCGGCGGAGTAACAACCGCCGCTGCCGGCGAATCCTGCGCGGGCGGCATCGAAGTTTCACTTGCCATTGACGCTCAGCGGCCGCTCCACAGCACTTCAATATTTCCGCCGCATATGACTTGGCAGAATGTTTAGCTCGCTGCGGTATTTGGCGACGGTGCGTCGCGCAATGGGAATGCCGCGCTCGCTCAAAATCTCGACGATCTCGTGATCGCTCAAGGGCGCGCTGCCACTCTCATGCTTCACGAGCTCGAGAATGGATTCACCCGTCGCGGTTTGATAGCCACCTGTGAAAAAGTATTTCATCTCGAATACGCCCTGGGGCGTCGCCATGTATTTTCCGGACACCGCGCGGCTAACCGTTGTCTCATGCACGCCGACCGCTTCAGCGACTTCTGCCATCGTCATCGGTTTCAAATGAGATGGTCCGTGCTCGAGGAAATCGCGCTGCCGTGAAACGATCTGCTGCGCGATGTTCATGATTGTTTGCTGCCGTTGATGGATCGAGCGGATCAGGAATTTGCCGCTGCGGATTTTGTCCCGGATGTAATCTTTGACGTCGCTGCTCTGCGCGTCGCCAGACGCAATGATGTCCTTATACAGGTTGCTGATCCGCAGATGCGGAATCTGTTCGTTGTTAAAGGCGATCTGATATTCGCCGTCCACCTTTTCCACGATGACGTCAGGCAGCACGTAATTCTGCGGCGCGGCGGCGAAAACCTGCCCGGGGCGCGGATTCAGTCGCGCGATGTTGTTAGCGGCCTTTTGCACTTCCTCGACGCTGATCGCCATTCGGCGCGCGATCTCCGGAAAGCGATGCCTCCCCAGGTCATCCATGTGCTCGGTCACGATCCCGTACTCGAGGCTGTGTTCCTTCCCCTGTCGCTGCAGTTGGATCAGCAAACACTCGCGTAAATCACGCGCACCAACTCCCGCAGGATAAAAAGTTTGTATTAATCCAAGCGCCGTTTCGAAATCATTCTGTGGGATTCCGGAGTTCAGCGCCATCTCCTCGGGGGTGCTTTGGAGAAATCCGTCGTCGTCGATGTTGCCGACGATCAGCTCCGCAGCTTTCCGGTCATCGGCGCTGAGCACGGTCTGGTTCAGTTGCGCGATGAGATTTTGCTGAAGCGTCTCCTGGACCGGAATGGAATCGAACAGGAACTGACGCTTCTCGTCTGCTTCCTTCGAACCGCGTCGGCCATCGAAGTTGGAGCTGGCCGATTGCGCCATGTAATCACGCCATTCCTCATCCAGACTCGCCAGCTTCTCGAATTCGTCCCTGAAATTCTCGTCGGCGGCGGCTTCAGCCTCCGTGCGCTCGTTGGCGCCTGAATCCTCTGGCAAATCTTCCAGCACGGGATTTGTTTCCATCTCCTGTTGCACCAGGTTGCGCAGCTCGAGCAGCGGAGTCTGGAGAATGAGCAAGCTCTGTTGCAGCTGCGGCGACAGAACCTGCTGCAACGCGAGGCTTTGCCTCTGTTGCATTCCCGGTGCGGCCATACGCCGAGTTTACGGGCGTCGTTGGCAGTCGGCAAGCGACTCCGGGGAGCACAAGGCTGCCAGCCTGTACTTTTCGGCGGCCTGCCGAAAAGCTTCTTGAACGTGCCGCGCGGATCGTTGTGCACGCGCGTTTGTGTGGTCGGCAAGCTGCCGACCACGGCAGGCTAGCAGCCTGCGCTCCCCGGAACAGATGCGATCATATTTCCGTTTACCATCGACCAGCTAACAGGCGAATCGCACGCGATGATTTGCTCAAAGATATCCGTTGAGCCCGAGCAGGGAACCGCGATCAGATCTGCTCCAAAGCCGGGCCGTATTTGCCCCAACGCATTTTCCTGTCGCAACGCGCATGCAGGATTTACGGTCACCATTCGAAAAATTTCCTCCGGTGAAACCCGCGAAAAGTTCTTTTGAAAAGCCCGCATCTCGGCAAACAAGCTAAGGCTTTCGTTACTCGCGAGGCTGTCCGTGCCGAGGCAAATGTTAAAACCGAACGAGCGCAGGCGATCGAATGCGAATGGGCTGTGGCCAAAATAGTTGTGACTTCGCGGACAGTGCACGACGTGAAATTTTGAATTAAGTCTTTCCAGCAACTCGAAATCGCTCTCGCTCAATTCGTTCAGGTGCGCCGCGATCCAAGAAAGGTAGGGGCGATTGACCTCAATCGCCCTTCGGCGGTTCGGTGAACCGCCGCTACCAATGAAATCCAAGAACAGTCCTAGCGGCGTTTCATTCCCACAGTCATCCATCGGTCGCCCAATACGCTTCATGAACTCGAAGAGCCGCCCCGAAGCATCGCGGAACATCTCCATCTCTTCGCGTGACTCGGCCAAATGCGTCGTTAGTACAACGTGTTCCTGTTGCGCGATCTCCTCGCAACGGAGAAAAAGATCTTGCGACGCCGTGAACAAGGCATGCGGCGCGAGGCCCCACGGCGCGCCCGGCGGTCGCGCCCAACCGACTGATTCAATCGCGGCATCGACAAGTTCGTTCGTGCGCTCCGGCGCGCGAATATCGATCAGTTCCGGAAACCAGCAGGTGCGAATCGATGGCTGAACCTGCGAGATCAATTCCGGAAAAGCGGTCAAATTCGCAATCGCGGTTGTGCCAAATCTTTTCGCCTCTGCGAAACCTTCGCTAATTGAAACGACATAATCCTTCGGCGAGAGCACCGACTTTTCCGCGTTAATCGCTTGGATCCAATCGGTGAAAGACTTCTGTGGCGGAATCTTTCCGCGCAAACAGGTGTAATCGAGATGGCAATGGGCGTTGATCAGCCCTGGCAATAATGCTTGTTCGCCGAGATCGACCGCGTTGCCGGTCGCGTTGTGCTTCTTGATGTCATCAAATCTTCCAACGTCGACGATCCGATTCCCCGAAACAGCGACTGCACCGTTTTCGATGGGCGCTCCGTGCATTGTCACAACAATGCGCGCGCGAATGATCATCTGTGAGCTGTAGCGGCGGTGCCTGACCGCCGTCAAATCTGGTCCTTTAGCCACGGCGCTGTGCGCCCTGGTCAGTGGGACAATACTGAATGCGATAGACCACCCACAGGGCGGTGGCTACAGATCAAGCGCTTTCGCCTTTCACGACTTTGCGGCACTCGGCGACCAGAAGATTGCACGCTTCCTGGCAAAGCAACGGCACTGTAGCCGCTTCGCTGCGCGAAGCGCGCGCGTCGCCCGCAGGGCGACGGCTACAAGCGGTCATCACTTGATCATACGCAGGATCAAACTTCTCCTTCGGCAATTTCATCGACGCGATTGCACTGTTCCGATCGCGTTTCCAAAGAATCGTTCTAAGACATCCGCTGTCGGACCGACAAAAGTTCGCCACAAGATCGTTGATTTGTGGATCGGAAATTTTCGCGGCAACGCGATACATTCCTGACTGACGATCCAGTGTCTCGCGCAAGGCCGTCGCTTTGAGGTAGTCGCTTTTCCATGCCGCGAAAACCGCGAGCCGGCTTGGATAAAAATAATCCAGCGCATGTCTTAGTTCTTCGACAGTTGCGAGCTTCAGTCGCCAGCCCCGCCTCAAGTTCGGCGCTGTTTTGAGCGGACGATAGTTTCCCGCGTCATCGTACTTTGCGATTTCGATCGCATCTTTCGCCTCTCGATACCTCTGCAGCCGGTCGAGCGATGCGTCATCGCGATGCAACAGGACAAAGCCGCTGTCGTCTCCCTTTTGAACCAGGATTTGACCGAAGGAAAACGGCACAACAAGACCATTCAAAATTTCCGCAATCAAATCCCGCATTGGTAGGGCGCGACCGCCGGGCGCGCCGGCACATCCGTTAGTGCAAACAATGAGCGATTAAGCCGCCTGCGCGTTCGAGAAACTGCAGATCTTCGTCGTCGAAGGCATTCAATTTATCGCTCTCCGCATCGAGCATTCCGAGAACGTGCCGGTGATCGTTGCGCATCGGCACAATGATCTCGGAACGAGTCGTGTGGAAGGTAGGCAGATACCGGAGATCCTTGCTGACGTCGCCTACGATGACGGCTTGACCGGACTCCAGGGCCGTACCGCACAATCCTTGGCTAGTAGGAAAACGTGGATACGTCGCCGGTTCCTCGCCGCTCTCGGCCATAATCACGAACTCGTCCTTAATGATCTTGTAAACGCCGACCCAGCGATAATCGCGCGCGGCGCGAATCATCTCCACGAGTTGCTTCATTCGCTTTCGCGTGCACCCGCCGGCTAAGGCAAACCCCCCGATCTCCTGAAGCTTCTTGCACGTGATTTCTTTCATTCGCGGAAAAACAATGTCGCGCATAAGAAACCGAGCGCCAGCACGATTTCAACTTTTTGCGGCCGCGTTTGCCTGCTCGATAATGATGTCAACAACGCCTGCGTCGGTTCCGATCGATGGAGCGTAAAACAAATTGCGACCATCGATGGCGTACGGATTTTGGCGAAAGATTTCCTTCAAGGAGTGGCGGCTTCCAAGCCGCCCATTGGGCTCTCTTCGACGGCTGGGAAGCCGTCGTTCCTTGATTCCCAGCAATCTCGGAATGTCCTCGTAGCTGTGCAAGCCGTCGGAAATGAAAAATGACACCACAACCACGTTTGGAGTTTCGGTTAACTTGCGCCAGTCAGACACGAGAGGCGCTTCTTCCATGTAAACATTGAGCACAGCCGCGTATTTTCCGAGTGCTCGGATCTTCTCCGTTTCGCGCTTCGCTGCGGCGGCGCTGTTTTCATTCAAATCGGTTCCGTGAGCAACGATCAGCAAACTCGTCTCGGCCGGATCGACATCAGGTGCCACGTCTCTCGCGCGCTTGAGCAGCAGTTCCGTCATCAGTGGATGATTTCCAACAGGCTCACAATATCTCCAGATTTGTGCATTCGATCGTTTCGTGATCTCCCCATTCAGTTCAAGCTCGCGCGGAACCACCGTCTGGGTGAAATACCCTTCGCTGATGAAATTCGGCACCACGTAAACCTCGCGAATCGATTCCGGATCAAACAAAAACAACGCGTCGCGCAAACTCGGTTCCTCTTTCCAAAACGCGCACTCCACCTTGGCAAAAACTTTCCGACGCCGAATCTCCGCCGCGTGCTCCAAAGTGGGCGCGCTTGAATCCGGATTCACCGTCGAGCCATGTGCGACGATCAACAACGCGCTGTGTTTGTTGGAAGTCATGCGAACCCGGAAAACGTCCAACAGCCTGCCCTGAGCGCAAGTCGAATGGGTCCAACATCCAACGTCCAACGCTTAATTAAGGGCAGACGTTCCGGCGGGAATTTCTAGTGACACCGGGGCCGCGGTATTCGTGCGAATCGTGCATCGCTGGATAAGCTGTTTGACTCGTGGCTTTTCTAAATGTTAAACCACCGGCAGCACATAGGAGGGAGCCCCGCTTATGAACCTTGTCAGGCTGAGTTTCGCGTCTTTCTTGCTCATTGCAGCGGTTGCCGTTTTCACCATAGCCTTCGGCAATGAGCAGGCAACCAAGTCAGATATGCAGCTATGCAAACATCAATACGCGCTTTGCACAGCCGCTTTGTGCATACCGCAACCGAGTGATCCCACTAAAGCAATTTGCTTTTGCGCTGTGGAAGAGGGCGCGAGCATGGCTTCGGTGCCGTGTAACACGATCCAGCCTAGCACTGATGCCAATGGCATCCGCACTGTGTACTCTGAATTCTCGCTCGAACAATTTAAGGATGGTAAGAAAGTCCTTCGTTGCCCGAGCGGTACTCCCTGGACATGGTGCCTCAACAAGCGTTGCACGGTCGATCCATCCGACTCCAAGAAAGCGATCTGTGTCTGTGACGTATTGCGAACTGAAGAATGGATCACCCTGGGCGGCAATTGCGATACCGCAACTTGCACGACAGGATACTGGTCCGGCGCAACGGTTAAGGACTTCAACGAAGCGAGTTCTTTCATGGTTAAGGCACTCAGCCTCGATCAGTCTCCCGTTAAATGGTGCCAGGCGGTGGCCAACCCATAAAACAAGTCCGCTTCGCAGCCGCTCACATGATGCCGTGATTCGCGTTTACGATGGAGCGGGCAACGTGATCGAGACGCACGATCACGCGGGCGAGTTGAAAAGAGTGGTGAGTGGCCTTATTCGCATCGCGCTTTGCTTTGACTAGAAAATGAAACTGCGGTGGTCTCGCACGACAAAGATCACGGACGCCACGAAGTTCGAATTGACGCCGCCGCGATCTTTGTGACAAGGCAGAGGGTATGGCGGAAGTCAGCGACTCTCCGATTCCTTTACAACCGGTACGCCCGCGTCTCGAGAATATAGACGTCTTGCGCGGTCTGGTCATGGTGGTGATGGCCCTCGATCACACCCGTGATTTCCTCAGCCACGACGCCCTCTTGTTCCCCCCGCTTGACCTGACCCAAACCTACGCCGCGCTTTTCTTCACGCGGTGGATCACTCATTTCTGCGCGCCGGTCTTCTGCTTCCTGGCCGGCACCGCCGCATTCCTCTCGTTGACGCGCGGCAAAACGAAAACTGATCTCGCGCGGTTTCTCATCACCCGCGGCCTGTGGCTGGTGTTACTCGAGCTGACGGTGATGCAGTTCGCATGGACGTTTAACTTCGATATCCATTCCCGTGGCGGGAACGTGATCTGGGCGCTGGGGTGGTCAATGGTCGCGCTGGCTGCCATGATCTATTTGCCGGTGTGGGCGATCGCTGTATTCGGGATCGTCATGATCGGCACGCATAACCTTTTCGACTCCGTGCCGCCAGATGCCTTTGGCTCGCTCGGCTGGCTTGCATGCGTGCTGCATGCCGGAAATCCCATTCACCTCTCGCCGACCTTTACCTTCTACATCCTTTATCCGCTCGTACCCTGGATTGGCGTCATGGCCGCCGGATACGCCTACGGTGCGGTGGTGAAACTCGACCGCGCGCGGCGACGTCGCCGAACGCTATGGCTCGGCATCATTTTGTGTGCGGCCTTCGTTGTGATCCGAGCGACGAACATCTATGGCGATCCGTTCCCGTGGTCGCGGCAGCAGAGCCTGCTCTTTACCGTCTTCTCGTTCATCAAATGCGAGAAATACCCTCCCTCTTTGCTCTATCTGCTGATGACACTCGGTCCTTCCTTCATCGTGCTAGCCCTGCTTGATCGCGACCTCGGCAAATTCTGGCGACCTTTCATCGTTTTCGGCCGTGTGCCGCTCTTTTTTTATATCGTTCACATTTTTCTGATCCATGCGATCGCCTTGCTCATCTCCTACCTGCGGTACGGCGGCCCAAGCGGGCTTTTTGTCGGCCCGCTGTTCTACCATGAAGCACGGCCGCTGGATCCGCCGGACTACGGGTTCGGGCTCGCCGGAGTCTACGCCGTGTGGCTGCTCGTCGTGATCACGTTGTATCCCGTGTGCCGCTGGTTTGCCGAGTTGAAGCAGCGCCGACGCGGCGGTTGGCTGAGCTATCTCTAATCGGCCGAGCATCCCGGCGTCGGAAGTTCTACGCATGTCAACGCTAACGCCAGCCTCCGGTAAATCGCCGGTTTCGTCTGCGTATCGAGGCTCATGCGCTATCTGAGTTAGTCGGGAATGTGTAATCTGAAAATCGTCGACTAGGGGCCCTCGTCATCGACGCCGATGGCGACTGGCGCGTCACACCACGCCGTTGGGTTTCCCAAATTCTACAGCCGTTCACATGACGCTGTGATTCGCGTTTACGATGAAGCGGGCGCCGTGATCGAGACGCACGAGCAAGCGGGCGATTTCAGAGAACCGTGAAGTGTCGCGACTTGGATCAACAGCCAAGCGACAACCGCTTAGGCGATTGCGACCTTGTAAACGTTGCGCCGTTTGAGTTCGGCAAAGAAGTTCCGAAGATTCACTCCTGTTACTTATTAGGTCCGATCTGCTCCGGACCTGAGGCCAGCTGCTGGAAATCCGGACGGTTACGGATCGGATCCCAGACCGGATCAATCTTCAAAAGAGCTATGGAAGCTGCCCCGCCCGCCGGGATGGAGAGTAAACGTCGAAGCCTCTTGATGGCTTCCTCAGGTGCGCCCGCACGCGCCTCGATTTGCGCGAGCCCATTCTGGAAACTTGGGCCGGCCAGAGCATCCTTTTCGATGGAGATTCTATCCGCCGCTTGTCTAGAAAGGCGCAGCGCATCGGTATTGCGTCCGAGGGCGAGGTAAACCCAAGATAGCCCAGCCATTGCCGAAGTGTCATCCGGCCGCGCGCTGAGTCTAGCCTCGAGTAACAGCAGCGCCTCTTCTCCCGTGGATTTGGCTGCCTCAGGCTCTCCGGCCAGCACCTGAACGGCGACGCGCCCGGCAAGCTGCTGGACACGCGCACGATCGTCGTTGACCACCTCCTTCTCGACAGCTTGAAAAGCATTGGTAAAACGCCTTTCGATCACGTCGAGATAAACCGGCATGCCAATGACTGCACGAACGTCACCGGCTCCGGCAACGCCACGGGGGCCGCCGAAGCCGCCGCGGAGGTTTTTGATCACCTCTGGAAAATCATCAAGAGGTCGCCGGGCCGAGTCGACATCCCCCGTCGCGTTGAGACGAGTGCCGAGAAGAAATAGCGCTGCCGCCGTGTTGTGCGGATCGATGGCGAGAGCTCGCAATCCGGCACGCTCCGCGTCCTTCCACAGACGCAATGCATTGCAGGTCACTCCGATATTGATCGGGATTCTGGCGTCGCGCGGGTCGAGTGCCTCTGCTCGTTGAGAATCGGCCAGAGAGCGCTCCCATTCACCGCGCCGGCGATAAACCCAAGCGCAATACGCCCGCGCGTCGGCGTTGTTAGGTTGCAATTCCAGCGTGCGGTTGAACTCTGCCAGCGCGTTCTCGTATTGGCGATGACCCCAATAAAAGAATATTCCCAGCGCTAAGTGCGCTTCCGGAGAATTTGGAGCCAGCGCCAGAGCGCGGTCAATGAGCGACTTCACCTCCTCTAATTCCGCTGGCGCCAAAGGAGACACGAACCAGTGTCGCGATAGTCGACTGCGTGCGAGCTCCGCGCCGGCCTCGGCAAAGTTTGGATCGCGTGCCAGCGCCTGTCGGTAAAACGCGTCGGCAGGATCGTAGGCGTCTGCGGCCAGACTGCTCTCTGCCTGGTGAAACTCATACTGACCGCGTAGGAAAAGATCATAAGCTTCCGTATTCTCTGTCCGCGCCGCGGCCAGGACATGCGATTCGCTCGGCGAGAGATTCGCTTTCAAGGCGTCCGCGATTTGCGCTGCGACCTCGCTCTCAACTGTTAAAACATCCTTGAAGTCACGATCATAACTTTTCGCCCAAAGATGCGTATCGGAGCGGACATCGATCAACTGCACATTCACCCGAACTTTGTCGCCAGCTCTCTGCACCGTCCCCTCGACGATAGTGGAAACGCCGAGCTCTTGCGCGACTGTCTTCAAGTTGTCCGGCTTGCTCTGATACTTCGCCGTCGAGGTTCGCGAAATGACTTTGAGATCCCGAACCGTCGCTAATTTCGTCAGAATCTCATTCTGGATGCCGTCGGCGAAATACGCGTTTGCCTTTTCATCGCTCAGATTTTGAAAGGGCAGCACGGCGATGCTTTTCTCGGGTGGTAAACTCTTCGGCAGGTTCCGATGCCGGTAGAATGGAAGCGCCAGCGCAAGAGCAGACATTAACAATACCAGCACCAGAGCGGTGGGCGACCGTGTCCAGCGCAGCCATGAAGGAGCCGCAGTGGCGCGTTCCAACTCAGCCCCGAATTCCAATTTGTGACGAAGATCTTTGAGCGCCTCAAGCAGCTCGTGTGCGCTCTGATACCGTTGCTCGCGATTTTTGCGCAGCGTTTTGCTGATAATCTGCTGGAGCCCAGCCGGAGTGTGCTTGATGTAACGCGTGAGCGGCGGCGGTTCCTTTTCAAGAATCGAAGTCATCGCCTCCCCTGGTGTGTCGCCGGTGAATGGCGTATGCCCCGTTACCATTTCGTAAAGGACTACGCCGAGACTCCAGATATCGGTGCCTTTATCAACCTGCCCCCCGTACGCCTGTTCCGGCGACATATAGCGAACGGTTCCCAGTATCGATCCGAGATTGGTCTCAGCGAGTGTCATCGATTCTGCCACGTCCGCCGTAGCCCCTGGCACGCCGAAGCATTGCGAAGGCGGCTCGGCGAAGGCGGATTCGGCAAGCTTGGCAATCCCAAAGTCGAGCACTTTCACGTATCCGTCCCGCCGGAGCATGATGTTCTCCGGCTTGATGTCGCGATGGACAATCCCGGCTTCATGAGCGGCGGCGAGCGCACTTGCCACCTGGATGGCGACGTCAACAGCTTCACCGACCTCGATTCGCCCGCGCATCAGACGTTGACGCAGTGTCTCGCCTTCGATCAGTTCGCTGGCTATGTAATGAGTTGAGTGATCCTCGCCGATCTCGTAAACCGTCAGGATATTTGGATGATTGAGCCCAACTACCGCCCGCGCTTCTCGTTGAAACCGCTTCAGGCGCTCGGCGTCGCCGGTAAAACGCACGGGCAGGAGTTTGAGCGCGGCTTTGCGACCCGCCGTCACGTCGGTGGCCAGATAGACTTCGCCCATCCCGCCACTGCCGATCCGTTCAGAAAGTTTGTAGTGGCCGATCGTCTGGCCGACGAGTAAATCAGCTTTCCCATTTCCAATAATTCTCGTCGCAATGCCGGCAGCTGAGGTTTCGATGAAGCTGCCTACTCGTTGACGCGAAGCGAGGAGGGCTTCAACTTTCCGGCGCAAAAGCTCATCGCCTTCGCAGGTCGTTTCGAGGAATGCGTTGATCTGATCCGGCTCTTGATCCAGCGCCGCGTAAAAGATTTCCCCAATCCTTTCTAGCTGCGCCGGTGTCATAGACACGAATTATACGGAAGGAAAGCAACACACGAATTGCACGAATTATCACGAATTTTCATAAGCCCTTGGTTCGTTCGTGTGAATTAGTGAAATTCGTGTCAAGCCGCACCTTGCAATTCCGTGTACAACCATAGCCTGGCAAATTCCCAGTCACGTCTCACCGTCACACGTGAAATCTTGAGCACTTCTGCCATCTCATCGTAGTTGAGCCCGCCAAAATATTTCAGCTCGACTACTTGAGCTTTTCTCGAATCGAGTGTGGCAAGTCTTTCCAGCGCCTCGTGCAGATCAACAATTTCCTGTGATTGCTCCGGTGAGACAATCGCTACTTCGTCCAGTTCTACCTTGAGCGCGCCGCCGCCACGCTTTTGGGATCGCTGACTTCTGGCGTAGTCAACAACGATTTGGCGCATTGCTCGGGCGGCCACAGCAAAGAAGTGGGCGCGGTTCTGCCAGCTCGGGTTGGTTTGGTCGGCCAGGCGCAGATAAGCCTCGTTGACCAACGCCGTAGTTTGCAGTGTGTGGTTGGGACGCTGCCCCTCCATGTAATGATGAGCGAGGCGTCGGAGTTCTTCATATACCAATGGGGTTAACTCTGCGAGGGCAGCATCATCCCCGTGACCCCGTTGCTGCAGGAGCTGGGTCACTCTGTGCGGAGAGACCGAAGGCTCTTCCATAAGCTCCTCTTGTTACCCTATCACCCCAGAAAGTTTCTGCACGCGCCAGCGTCTCCGAGAAAATCTAAATTCAGATGATCACTTTGATCAGTCTTTCTCGTTTATAGCAATGGAAAGCAAATTACGGAACCAAAAAGAAAACAAAAAATCACATCTTCACAGTCAAGAAACCCGGTGCTAATCCCCCGGGAAAAGGAAAGAAAACACATTGAAAGGAATAACACAATGTCTCAACACGTAGCATTCTATCAAGTCCTAACTGATCTTAATATCGAGCTCAAGCAGCCGCAGGGCGATCTCGATACGGAACTTACATTCACCCCCCCGACCAACGCGGCGACCGACAACCCAGCCATCTTATCATTCATGGTTGGTTTCATAAATGCGAACAGCTTAAAGTTCCGGATCAAACTGAACGGAAACGCGGTCGTTGCTCTTAATCCTGAAAATGGAACTCGTCGTAGTTCTTTTTGCCAGGAAATCGTGGGGGCTATCAAGCCCGGCGTCTCCAACAAACTGAAGTGCTTCATCGAAAGCGGTACTGGGACTGTCGGCTTCTCCGACATGGTGATCTGGTATCAGCGGAACGTTTGACTCTTTCGGACTGCAGAGCCCACGCGGCGAATGATCGGGACACGCGCGGAAATCTTCCGAAAAATCTCAATTCAGATGATCACTTTGATCGCCCGTTTTCGTTTATGGCATTAGACGACCCAACCTCAACGAAACCAACACCCAAATGAAAACAAAAATTCTTCAAAAAGCATTCCTCACCCTCACCGCTCCCAGAAACAGAGGATGTGTCCGTTTCTTTAATCTCCCATTCGCAGGAACCATCCTCATCCTGGCTTTAACCTTGGTTAGCCCTGCGAATGCACAGGGTCAGATGATCGGGATTAACGTCCTCCTCAATCAGCCACCGAGTAACAGCATTCTTCAGGATCTCGCTGCGCATGGGCAGGTGCTCGACGTGCTCCCTCAGATTCATGGAGTCACAATACGAGCTCAACCTTCCGAGCTTTCTACGATTCAAGCGCTCCCGTACGTAGCCGGAGCAAATCCGGACGCGCAGGACTATGCGCAAAGCGACTTCTCCGCTGGCACAAACTATTGGAACCTGGACGCAGTGAACGTGACCGACTTCGGCGCGACTCCGCCTCGCGTCGTTGGTTATGATGGTGATGGAGTTTACGTCGGAGTTATCGACAGCGGATTGCCGTTCAACTGGCGAGCTTATTTCCCCGAGGAGAGGATCGCGGTGGAGTTTGCTCGAAGTTTTAGCGGCGGGGGCGGAGAACGAGGAACGGTCTCGAGCCAGCCGGAGACATGGGAACGAGATACTCTCGGTCACGGACTTGGGGTGACCAGCGTCATTCTCGGTTTTCGGTACAATCTCGTGGATCCGCCGCTTCCCATGACTTTCAACGGAGTAGCACCAAAAGCAACGGTTATTCCCGTCAAGAAGGCTACCTGGTATTCCACTGTGACACGTGCCCTCGTGTATTTGACTGATTTGAAGGTCGATGGCCATCTCGGCAATTCCCCGCTGGTCATCAACCTAGGCGGTGGCGGATCTAGCGACGACGTTTTAGTGCGCGCAGCTATTGACTATGCCATCGCCCATGGCGTTGTTCTAGTTTCGCCCGCCGGCAATTCCGGGACTGACGGTATGATCTTTCCCGCCCGGTATGCGCCCGTAATTTCTGCGGGGGCGGCGGGCTGGGTGGGATGGTTCCCGCCCGAGGATCCTACATTGATCCAGTGGATTCTGAACGATGTCGCGGAAGGCGATCCGTCCCAGCATTTCGTCACCAGATTCTCGGCTTGGGAACTTCCCGGACAAGACCTTGATGTTGTCGCACCCGGGAACTTCGTTCCCGTCCCGGGGTCATTTGGCGGCGGAGGAGTTGGAATAGTGGACTACACCTTTGGCGGCGGAACCAGCACGGCATCTCCGCACGTAGCTGGAATAGCCGCGCTCATGCTCCAGAAGAACCCGGGACTGACAGCGGCTCAGATTGAACAAATCCTCGAAAACACAGCCTTACCGCTACCGCCTGGCTGCCGCAACATAAGAGTGGCTGAGTCTGGTCCCGGACACCGGTGGAGTTTCCGCTTTCTAGATCTTGTCAATATTTCGTTGTTCAACGCAACTGTATGCTGGAATGCGCGTCCAGCAGGACACGGTCTCGCGCAGGCGGATGCAGCGCTCGCCGCAACTCCGCTTCCATAACTCACGGCAGAAAAATCAACAAAAGTGAGAAACAAAAATGAGTCCACTGACTCACTTCAAAAAAATACTCGGTTTTCATATCCTACCACCCCAAAACGCTTCTGCACGCCCAAGCGTCTCCGAAAGAAGACACGAATTGCACGAATTCTCACGAATTTCGCAGGACCAGCACGACCTTGGAAATTAATTGGTGCAAATTAGTGAAATTCGTGTCGATGGAATTTTGCTGGAAAGGGAGACGCTTGCGTTTCAAGAGACAACCTCAACGGCCCGATGAAAAATGCGGGTGTCGAGCGTCGCCAGTTTCATGCGATGTTGTTCGGCCAATTCGGCTAGATACAGATCGGTAAATTCTCTGCTGGACTGCGCGGCGATTCGTTGTGGCGAAAAATCGTCCGGGATAAATCGGCAGCGATGCTTCCGAAGAAATTCCGAAAGACCATCCCTGCAAAGCTGCGGTTCGGCCCGAAACGGGAATGTCTCGCCACTGCTGATTCGCAAAAACCCAAGTTCGCTAAGCGGGCAAGTGGCTGTTTGTTTCCCGCGCAACCAGCCCTCAACTCTAGCCTGGTCTTGATGGTCCCGCCAGATTGCGGCAATCAGCATGTTGACATCAAGCAGGTAGGTCACGGTGGGAATTGCTCAAGCGCTTTGAAGATTTCTTCGCGCGAAATCGGCCGGCCGATGGAAAGCAGCGAGTGCTTTCCCTTCCGGCGAATGATTCGGACCTTGTTGCGCGATTTTGGTTTTGGCCGTTCCATTCGGACCAACACCAGGCGACCGTCGCCCTCCGGCAGAACGTTGACAACGTCGCCAGTCTCAATGCGGGCTTCCTTCCGAGCCTTCGCCGGTATCACCATCTGCCCGCGACCGTAGATTGTTGCATGCATGATCCACTCTGATGTAAGCAATGCTTACATGCAAGAAATTCAGGAAAAATTTTTCCGCCAGTAACTTCTCGGCGACAGCGGGACTTAATGACTCCTTGACCAGCGCGTGCGCCAGAGGTCTTTCTGCACGCAGAAGCGTCTTCTCACGAACCTCATCAAATCAATTGGTGTGAATTCGTGAACGGAGCTGATGGGATCAGCGAGGTAGAAGGCAAAGCCGCGAGGGTAGCGGCGAGCGAGCATGGCAGGTGAGTTCAAATTCGTGTCTCAAAAGCGTCTCCGAAAAAAATCCCAATTCAGATGATCACTTTGATCGGTCTTTCTCGTTTATGGCAATGGAAAGCAAACTACGAAACGAAAAAAACAACCCACACAATCAAAAAATAAAACTACCTATGAAAAAGAAATCCACTTCTCAATCCGCCTTCTTTAACGTCCGCGTTTTAATTGGTCTGTTTGTGTTTCTGGCCGGCGTCTTTCTGGCGCTCGTCGTCAGGGCGAATCCGCCCGTTATCGAGACTTTTCCTTCTCCAACACGACCGGGCCCTCCTTTTTATGCCAACTTCTCCGCGGACTTCATCCCTACCGACGATGGCACAGTAGGAATTGCCTTTCTCCGGGAGCCATCCTGCATTCCCACCGACTTCAACCTCCTCCTTTTCTTCGACGTGCCCGCCGCTTTCGGCTGCGAACTCACCATTGAAGGCAAGCTCTGGTGGTACGATCCGGCAACCGACCCCTTTCCGTTCAAGATCCAACAATGGGGGCTCGGCGCAGTGCCCATCTACTTCGTGGACGAGGCCGAGTTAGCCGCCGCCGCTCAGGACGGCGTCCTCACGATAGGAGAGCTTCAGGCGCTGCCCTCACTCCTCATTGGATTCGCCGACAGCTATCTGGAAGTAATCCACAACTCCAACCAAGGAGGGGCGGGGAAGGGGCACTCGGTCCAGAATGCGAGCGGAACCATGCTGCAGAGTGGCCTTCCGTTCTACTTCCACTACACCGAGGAATTCCATCCCGACACCGGAGAACGCACATTACGTGTTCGGATCGACATCGGGTGAGGGAAAAGGAAAGAAAGGAACCACCAATGAATCCGCTAACTGAGTTCAAAATTTTCAAAAAAATACCAATTCTGCCACTTCTCATCCCGCCCGTGTTCGTTTGCTTTGGGCTTTTACCCAGAGCGCAAGCGGTTCTCCCACCGCCAGACGGAGGTTATCCCGGTGGCAACACCGCGGAAGGGCAAAACGCCCTTTTAAGTCTCACCACCGGCGGATACAATACGGCAGTTGGTTTCTTTTCGCTCAGGAGCGACACCACCAGCAGCTTCAACACGGCCATTGGCGCTGGGACGCTTCTTGCCAATACCGCGGACCAAAACACGGCCACTGGCGGCGGAGCGCTTTTAAGCAACACCACCGGCAGCAACAATATGGCCAATGGAGCGTTCGCGCTTTTGAGCAACACCAACGGCTCCTCCAACACGGCCACCGGGGCTCTGGCGCTCTTTAGCAACACTGGCAACAACAATACGGCCAACGGTTATCGCGCGCTCTATAGCAACACCAACGGCAATAACAACACGGCCGTGGGCAACGGCGCCGGGAGTAATATCACCGGCTATGACAATGTCTGTATCGGCGCCTTCGTCTACGGTCTTGCTGGCGAGAGTAACACGACCCGTATTGCCAACATTTACACTTCTCTGGCCACTGCCCGAGCGGTCTACGTCAATGCAGACAACAAGATCGGGACGCTCGCCTCATCGCGCCGATTCAAGGAAGGGATCAAGCCCATGGATAAAGCGAGTGAAGTGCTCTTCGCGCTCAAGCCGGTCAGCTTCCGCTACAAAAAGGAGTTTGATGCCGGACGCGCGCCCATGTTCGGCCTGATCGCGGAAGACGTTGAGCAGGTGGACCCCGGCCTGGTCAGTCGCAACGAGAAAGGCGAGGTCGAGACCGTTCGCTACGAGCAGATCAACGCGATGTTGCTTAACGAGTTCCTCAAAGAGCACCGCAAAGTGCAGGAACAGGAAAAGACAATAGCAGAGTTAAAATCTGGGATGACCGCCCTCGCAGCAACCGTGAAAGAGCAGGCAGCACAAATTCAGAAGGTGAGCGCACAGCTTGAAGCGAGCAAACCTGCGCCGCGACTGGCCAACCATTGAGAGAAGGAGAAAAATAGTGATGAACTTATTCAGATTAAAAGACTGCAATTACGCGAATCAGAAATTCAACGGCTTGTGGGGAATTTGTGTTGAGGGGTTCGTGCCTTTGTCCAAACTCGACGCCGTCTGGAACCGGGGTCAGGGCAGGAAGCTTTTCTCCCGGAGCTTTCTTTCCCTTTTTCAGATGTGCACTGCCAAGGGTCCACCCGCCGGGGACAAACTAAACAAGGAAAAATAAACATGAAACTTCAAAACTTAACTCACATTCTGATCGGGATTCTCTGCATTGGGCTTTTGCCACGAGCGCAGGCAGTGGTCCCGCCGCCAGACGGCGGCTATCCCGGCTTCAACACAGCAGAAGGGCAGAACGCTCTTTTTAGTCTCACCACCGGCCAGTTCAATACGGCGGTCGGTGCTTTGTCGCTCGGGATTACCACTGATGGCTTCAGCAACACAGCTGTCGGCGCAGGGGCACTCCTGCTTGCCACCGGGCCAATTGCATATGAAAACACTGCCGTTGGCGCTTTCGCACTTTTGAACAACAACGGTCGGGACAACACGGCCGTCGGAATAGACGCCCTTAGATCCAATACCGATGGGGGCGTCAATACTGCTGTCGGTTACTTTGCGCTTAACCACAACACTACCGGCAACTTCAACTGCGCCATTGGCGGAACTGCCGGCACTAGCGTTACTACGGCATCTAACGTTATTGCTATCAACCATCCAGGCGCGAACGTGGACAACAGCTGCTATATCGGCAACATCTACGGCGCGTCAATCGATCCCACCAACTCCCTTGTGGGGGTCGATCTCAATGGAAAGTTGGGCGTGACGGTTTCGGCGCGACGTTTCAAGCGCGATATTCAACTAATGGAGAACGCCAGCGAAGCGATTCTGGCGCTTAAGCCGGTAACGTTTCACTACAAGAGCGACCTTAAAAGCATCCCTTGCTTTGGTCTAGTGGCAGAGGATGTAGAAAAGGTGAATCCCGACCTCGTCGTGCGCGACAAGAACGGCGAACTCCTTAGCGTACGCTACGAGCAGATCAACGCGATGTTGCTCAATGAGTTTCTGAAAGCGCACCGCACGGTGCAGGAACAGAAGGCAACCATTGCGCAGCTAAAGTCCACGGATGTAAAGCAAGAGGCGACGATAGCCGAACAGCAAAAGCAGATTGAAGCGCTTACTGCGGGCCTACAGAAAGTGAGCGACCAGCTTGAACTGAGCAAAGCCGAGCCGGAGGTAGCGGTTAACAATCCGTAAACCGCAGCTACCACGGCGCAATCACAGCTTCCGATCCACTTCGCTGAACGCGATCGTGCGTTCGAGCTTGTCGGTCGAATCGAAAACCAGAATTTCACGGGTACGGAAGCACGCCCGGGTTTCCGCATAGTCAATGGCCTGATCGCTTTAACGACTTAACGAGGAATGTCCGCCCATATGACGATGAGCGAGGCGTCGGAGTTCTTCACAGATTAGCGGCGTTAGCTCAGCGAGGGCGGAATCGTCTCCGTGACTCCATTGCTGCAGGAGCTGGGTCACTCGATGCGGAGAGACCAAAGACTCATCCATAAGCCCCTTTAACATCCTATCACCCACAGAAACCTTCCGCACGCGCGGAAATCTTCCGAAAAATCTCAATTCAGATGATCACTTCGATCGATCTTTTTCGTTTATAGCATTAGACGACCCAACCTCAACGAAACATGAAAACAAAAATTCTTCATGAAAGGAAATTAAGCAATATGAAAAAGCAAAACGCACGGACGAGATTTCTTGCAATGGCAGTAGCCCTAGGAATGCTAACAAGCCCGGCGAGCAGGGTCCTGGCGATTCAGGACAGCGAGGATATGCCGTCTCCCATAGGGATCGCCTTCGGTCAAACGCTTTATCTCAATGTTTGCAATACCGGAAGCGGCGACCCGATTCTAGTCGAGATGATGATACTCGACGACGATGGCACCGCTTTGGACCGAGCGAGGCAGCTGGTCCTTCCAGGTCATACTGAATCGCTGGTGTTGAACAGAGACCATATTCCTGGGCGCGAAGAAAGCCGTGTCCTAACTCGCGCAGTGGTGATATCGCCGGGCGTGCCGGACACGCGCAATCTGGTCATCTCTCAAGAGGTGGTCGATAACGAAACGCAACGGACGATGATCCTGCACCCCGGAATCAGCAAGGGTTTCAACCCTCAACCTGACCCGCCGGGCGTTCGATAGGCATTGAAGCAGGAATCATGAAAATCAAGTACAGTTCCGGGATCTCAAGATCATCGCGATCGAAGCTCCCGTCCCGATAAGAATGTTCAATACCATCATCGGGCTGATTTGTTGAGCTCCAACGCAAGTTGAAAGCCTTGGGCTCACTCCTGTCGATTTGGTTGTCGTCGAAACAAACGGTGAGATCGAAGGGCTTGATTCCAGCGTGGCGATGTTATTGGAAGCATCGCCGTTCATCGACGACCTGACAGCCAGTGTGCCCACTCTGGGCGGTCTGCACGCACAAGCGTCTCTGAAAAAACCTGGATTCAGATGATCACTTTCATCGCCCGTTTTCGTTTATGGCGATGAAAGCAAACATCAATCAACAAAAGAAAGGAACAACAATGAATCCGCTAACTCAGTTCAAAATTTTCAAAAAAATACCAATTCTGCCAGTTCTCATCCCAGTGGCGCTCGTTGCCGCCGTACCCTTGACGTCCCGGACAGGCGATGCCGACTCTCCCATGAGAATGAGAGTGGTGAATTGCGATCGCGGAGAGGAGATCGCGAGAGCCTTGGCTAGGGCCGAACCGGGCGACACCATTCGCGTCATCGGGACCTGCGTGGAGCGGGTGAGCATCAAGACAGATCGAATAACACTGGACGGACAAGGGGCGGCAACCCTTGATGGCGGGGGCGGGCCCGCTGCGGAATTCGACGGCGTTGTCACCATTGACGGCGCCAGCGGCGTCACGATCCAGGGGTTCACAGTCCAAAACGGCCCAGGTGAGGGCATTCTTGGCACGCACGGCGCTGCCTTCAGCGTGCGCAACACGACTGTTCAAGATAACGGTTCCACAGGCGTAGTCGTCGCAGAGGGTTCTACCGCTGAGCTGACGGACTGCAGCATCCTGCGCAATGATGCCGGTATCGACGTGTTCACTCAATCGAGCGCCGTCCTCAAGGGTAGCATCAGGACCAATGACAATCTCCTGAACGGCGCAACTGTGAATGGTACGTCAATTATCGAGATCCGCGGCGCGCAAGTAGAAGCCAGTAGAAACGGGGGTGAGGGACTCGCTGCCGGGAGCAACAGCCAACTGGCCGTCTTTGGGTTTACGGGCTCTCAGGGGAGCACGTTCACTATCGATGCGAACGGTGGGGGCGGTATCCTGCTGGGCGACTCCATCCTAAACGTCTTCAGTGAGAGCACCATCGCCATTACAAATAGTCCCCTCGGGATCCTCTGCGGGGCCGGCAAAATCATCAGCCCTTTTGGGGTTGGTAGGTTCGTTATCGAAAACAACGTCGTCGGCCTCGACTTTGGTTTGGACGGCACCGCGCTGCTCGTTGGCGGGTTGACGGTGAGGAACAATGGCACCGGGGTGCGGGGGGACGGCGCCGGGGTCCTTACGTTCATCTCCATCCCATCGAACCCGTCCGCCATCACCGGGAATGGCGTCGATGTGGATCTTCGTTTCGGGGCCCGCGCCACGATCGAAGGCGTGGACGTTGGCACTATTACGTGTGATTCGACGGTCTTAAGCCGCGGTACCACAGTGTGTCCGTAGAGAGATAGAACCAGCAATTTTCGGGGGGCACAACCCGTGAAAGGCAAATTACAAACAACAAACCAAAATAAGAAAGAAGAAGAAAATGGCACAGAAAAAAGAAACCAAAACCATCAAGATTCGTGACCTCAAGCCACCAAAAGACGTCAAAGGTGGTGGTGGCGGGAAGCCCTCGGGCGGCACAAGGCCATCGGACGGCCCAAGCCGATCGGGCTGGACGACCAATTAAGGAAAAAAGAGCCGCCAATGGAAGGCACACTACGAAACCAAGAAGAAAACAAGAGAATCACAACTTCACAGTTAACAAATCCGGCTGATCGCCGGGAAAAGGAACAAACAACAAACCAAAATTAAGAAAGAAGAAGAAAATGGCACAGAAAAAAGAAACCAAAACCATCAAGATTCGTGACCTCAAGCCACCAAAAGACGTCAAAGGTGGTGGCGGCGTGAAACCGTCGGGCAGCACAAGCCCCTCGCGCCCCTCGGGCGGCCCAAGCCCATCGGGCTGGACGAACAATTACGAGCAATTAAGGAAAAAAGAGCCGCACTGTGGTTCCATCCCGCAGGGCAGTCCGCCTCCCCGGAGGCACCGCGCCATGGAACAACTTCTACTTACGTGCAAAGGCTCCCGCGCCGCAGCGGAAACCAAGGGCAAACGCACGACAAAACGCGCTGAGCGCGAACGCGAATACCAAGCCACTGTGTATCTTGCACGCTTTGCTGTTCAATCCATGGAGGACGGGAATCTTTGCTTCATTGCCCCTCTCCTTCGTCTTATGTCTGCTAAAGGTAAAGCCAAGTTTCTACGCCGGGTGGCTGACAGGCTTGAAGAAAATCTGCCAGACGGGCGCGGCAGGCATGACGATCGTTTTAGAGAAGCATACGGGAAAGCAAAATGCCGTTATACTCCCAGCCCACGTTACATTTTCTTCCTGCCCAGCGTCGCCGAAGTTAAAAATGTCGACGAGGGTTTGCGGCGTTCACATTCTGACCGTGGCTTTCGTCGCGCGCTGCAACGTATCGGACTGCCGACGCGACCCGCATCGCGCGGACGACAGTCGTCTAAAGCGGAGAAACAAAGAGAATTACCATAGCAATTTAATGCTTAGCATAATGGCAAGATAACAAAGCACCAGCTAGACCCCGACCCTTAGGTGCAACCCCGATTGGTTGCCAACGCTGCCGAGAGAAGGCGCGACACCGGAAAGTTTTCGTATGATCGACTTCTTGACTTTTGCGGGCGTGGATCCCACCAGCCGCGGTCAGTAATCGTCGGTTAAAGGCTATTTCGATTCTGTGCAGCACGCGCTTTCTCGTGTCTGGTGTGATCAATGCTCTTTCGCGAGGTCCTTCGCTCCGCTCTGGATGACAATCCCAACAGATGTTGAATGTTGAGGATTAAGCGCCTGCCGCGCCGTAGGTTTGCGAAGGCGGGTTGAACGTTGGACGTTTGCTTCTTCATTCGCTAAGCTGATCGGCTATGCGCTTCAGAACGTACAAGAACACCGACCTGACTGTAAGCGAGGTCGGGTTTGGTCTCTGGACGATTTCCACTGGTTGGTGGGGAAATTTTACCGAGGGCGAAGCGATCGCACTGATGCACAAAGCGTTTGATCTCGGCATCACGTTGTTCGATGCAGCTGATACCTACGGAAACGGTTTAAGCGAAGAGTTGATCGCCAAAGCCTTTCCGAACCAGCGAGATGAAATCGTGATCGCGACGAAGGTTGGTTACGACTTTGTTCATCACGGCGAGGCACGCGGACGCGGTCAGCGCGAAATACCGCAGGATTTTTCTCCGGAAGCGATCACACGCGCGACCGATGCGGCGCTGAAGCGATTGAAGACGGATCGGATCGATCTGCTCCAATTGCACAACATTCGAATGGAGCAGGTGTACGACGACGCGCTCTGGAAGACGCTCGAGAAATTAAAGAGCGAAGGAAAAGTTCGGTACTACGGCATTGCGCTGGGACCGGCGATTGGTTGGTTGTACGAGGCAGTGAATTGCATTCGCGAGCGCGATCTCACCAGCGTCCAGCACATTTACAACATGCTCGAGCAACATCCCGGCCGCGCATTTCATGATGCGGCGACAGAAGCCGGCAAGGACACGATGTTCCTCATTCGCGTGACGCATTCATCCGGGATGCTCGAAGGGAAGTACACCTCCG
>Ga0193722_1000043_pt1 | contig 29406 bp, 24 predicted proteins | sample H2m1metaG_FD_143044 | JGI IMG/M metagenome (GOLD analysis project Ga0193722, IMG submission 143044) | Soil microbial communities from a riparian zone of the East river system, Colorado, United States - H2m1 | ecosystem: Environmental > Terrestrial > Soil > Riparian zone | place: USA: East River...
AAAATCAGCGCCGCAATACACAACAGTCCGAAGACGGTGGCGCCGGATCCGAACGGCAAGCCCAGCGTATTCACAAAGAAAACCTCAAAATCACCGGCCAGGGAAGGAAGGCCGGGCACGATAAGGTCGTTGATAAAGAGAACGAGCCCACCGCTGAAGGCAAGCGTGGCAATAACCCCCCAGGTGGTGATCTTGTATTTCTTAAAATAGTAGATCAACCCCAGTGCAGGCAACGTCACTAGGTTGAGCATGTGCACACCGATGGAGAGCCCGATCATATAAGCAATGAGGAGGAGCCAGCGGTTGGCTTTGCTATCATCTTCGATAACATCCCACTTCAGGATACCCCAAACAACAAATGCAGTGAAAAACGAGGACATGGCATACACCTCCGCCTCGACCGCGGAAAACCAAAACGAATCAGAAAAGGTATAGGCGAGGGAACCCACAAGGCCTGCACCCATCAGCAGCCAGGTCTTGTCCGGTGTTAATTCTTTTTCCTCCTTGATGCCGATCAATTTGCGGCCGAAGAGGGTAATTGACCAAAACAAAAAGAGGATCGTAAAGGCGCTGGCCAGTACGCTCATGAAGTTGATCCAGAAGGCCACCTTCGTAACGTCGCCGAACGACAGAAAAGAAAAGATGCGGCCGAGCATCAGGAACAGCGGTGCACCGGGGGGGTGGGGTACTTCCAGCTTATACGACACGGCAATAAACTCACCGCAGTCCCAATAGCTGGCCGTTTCTTCAAACGTAAACCAATAGGTCGCCAGTGCGACACCAAAGGCAATCCAGCCCGTAATGTTATTCGTTTTCTGAAAATTCATAGGAGGGAATTCGATCAAAAATTAAGCCGCGAAAGTACGGAATTTAGTTCAGTTTACCGCAGGAGGCGCGGGGACGCAAAGGAGGCGCGGAGAATTAATGGAATTATGTTAGAAATGTGTTTACCCATCTTGCCGTTCAATGAATTACGATCCATTTACTTGTAGACGACGATATAAAACAATAACCAAAGCAGGAACACGGGCACATAGGAAGAGAACACAATAATCCACGCGATCTTTTTCTGTTTGTGGGCATAGAAATGAATGCCATTCGCCAGCGCGACCCAGTAAACCACCTCGAACAGGTTGAGGGCTTTGAGGGGATAAACGTACTGTTTGCCAATTTCATAGTAATCAAAAAAGTGAATCAGGGAAAGAGGATAAAATGCCCGGATGTCGTGAAGGTTGGGGTCGGTTTGGATAAACAGGAACCACCCTATTTTTACTACTTCGGGGAGGAGGAAGACAAATTCTGAAATGATGGCCACGCCGTAGCATTGACTGTATGTAACACGATAGCCGAACAGGAACGAGCCCACCCAAAGGACGAAGCCGATGACCGTGAATTTCCAGAGGTAGATCAGGGGAATGGAAAAAAACTGGATGGCACTGATCAGTTGCAAAAGGCCCCCTTCCGGTCGGTCTTGCAGGAATTCGAAGGCCGCCGTTTCATTTTCAATGAATTCCTTCTTTATATAAAGGAGCAGGAAGCTGGCGACGCAAAGGAGAAGAAAAGCGGTTTTCTTTTCCGTGGCGAACAACGATCCTGACTCGGTGGACGTTTGCATCTACGTGTTTACGTAATCGGTGTTGAGGTGTTGACGTTTTTGTAGTTACTTCGCACGTGCAAATTCTGCAAAATCATAAATTCAAGATTGCGCTCCTGACTATTTTCTTGCTTTACGGGGAGGCTTTTCCCCAGGCGAAGAAAGATACCACCATTATTCTTATTTCCGATGTGAACATGCAACTCGAGTGTTCGTCGGCGCTGAACGACATGTATAATTTTAAGTTTGAAAAGGCGGAGAAGCAAATGCGGTCGTTCAAAAAAAAATATGCCTGGCACCCGCTTCCCTATTTTCTATTGGGCCTGAATGAGTGGTGGAAGATTGAACCCAATACGCGGGTAACGATCTATGATGACCGGTTTTTATCGTATATGGACAGCGCCATCCTGATAGCGGCGAACCTCCATGATAAATACCCGGAGTATAGAACAGAGGCAGCATTTTTTATGGCCGCGGCATACGGGTTTAAGGGGCGGTTGTACGCCGACGAGGAACGCCACAACTGGGGCAAAGCGGCTGCTGCGGGAAAGACAGCGCTGAATTACCTGGCGGAATGCAAAGAGAAAACGTACCTAAGCCCGGACCTGCTTTTTGGTGATGCGCTCTTTAATTATTTCTCTGTTTGGGTGCCGGAAAACTATCCGGCGCTCCGGCCTGTTTTATGGTTCTTTCCCAAAGGCGACAAAAAATTAGGGCTGGCCCAACTCAAGGAAGTGTCCTACAATGCCTTTTATACCCGTACGGAAGCGATGATATGGCTGATGCGCATTTGCAACAGCTATGAGAACGATCAATCGAGGGCTTTTCAGTTGGCAGAATACCTGCACCAGACTTACCCGGATAACCCTTACTTTCACCGGTACTATGCCCGGATGCTCTATTCCCGTGGCGCCCATCCGGAATTGGAGATTGAATGTAAACGGATTTTGGAGCGGATTGATAGCGGGCGATTTGGCTATGAGGCCACGAGCGGACGGTATGTAGCTTTTTACCTCGGACAAGTGTATGGGGCCCAGCGAAAACTGGAGGAAGCGAAACGATATTACCTGCTCGCGGTGAAGTATGCAGAAGAAATTGATGCCACGGAATCGGGATATTATTTGTTTTCGTTGATTGAACTCGGGGAGATCGCCGAAAAACAAGGCAAGAAAGCCGAGGCAAAAAAATATTTCAAAGATGTAAAGAAAAGAGCCGGTCGGAAGGAGGAAGCATTTAAGGATGCGAAGAGGAGGTTGAAGAATTTGGAGAAAGTAGATTAGTTCTTAGGTCATACAATTCTTCCGCTATCTTTGTTCAGGAGTGTAGAGTCATTCCCTCAACTTAATCTCGTTAAGGTTGGAACTGCGCGATCTCATCGTAACGCCTGTTATTGTCATCCTTGTTTACCTCCTGGCATTCATTGTCCGGCCGCGGGTTACCGACGCGGTTAACCGTAAATTCTTCTTTCCGGCATTGACCCTTCGTATCATTGGTGCATTGGCTGTCGGATTCATCTATCAGTTTTATTATAGCGGAGGAGATACCTTCAACTTCCATACGCATGGTAGCCGTCATATCTGGGAGGCTTTTTGGGATTCGCCTTCTAAAGGTATTCAAATGCTATTTTCCAATGGGAAGCATCAAGAGAGTTTCTACCAGTATTCCAGTCGTATTTATTTTTTCTCCGACCCGGCTGCATTTTTTGTTATCCGGTTTGCCGGCATCCTGGACCTGTTAACCTTTTCAACCTATTCGGCGACGGCGGTGCTTTTTGCTGTCGTTAGTTTTATTGGTTCCTGGATGCTTTTTTTGACGTTTTACAATAAATATCCGGAATTGCATAGATGGATTGCAGCCGGGGCATTATTTATACCTTCGGTATTCTTCTGGGGATCGGGTTTGCTAAAAGATACGATCGTATTGGCTGCCCTGGGCGCAGTCACCTTTGAGTTGGACCGGTTTCTGATCCGAAGGCGTATTTCCGTATTTCACATCTTTTTATTGCTTGCCTCACTATACGTTATATTTTCCGTCAAGAAGTTTATCCTGCAAGCCTATCTTCCGGCCGCCATTTTGTGGATCTATATGGGGCGCATTCAGAGGATTCGCTCCATCGCACTCAAAGTCATGGCCCTTCCATTCATCCTGGTCCTGTGTGCGCTCCTGGCTTACTATTCTGTCATTAAGGTAGGAGAAGGAGACAAGCGGTATGCTGTCGGGAATCTGTCTCAAACTGCCAGGATCACGGCGATGGACATCCGATATCAAACGGGTCGCGATGCGGGCTCCGGCTACACGTTGGGCGAGATGGATGGTTCATTTATCGGAATGTTGAGGTTGGCGCCGAAAGCCATTAATGTATCGCTCTTTCGTCCTTACCCGTGGGAAGTGAGCAATCCACTCATGTTGCTTTCGGCCCTGGAAAGCACGGGGTTTCTATTTCTGGCGCTGTATGTTTTCTGGAAAAGGAGATATTCTGTATTGAAAGCATTAGACCATCCCGACATCGCGTTTACGATGGTGTTCTCCATCGTTTTTGCCTTTGCTGTCGGCGTTTCCACATTTAATTTTGGATCATTGGCACGATACAAGATTCCGCTATTGCCATTCTTTTTTATTGGCCTGGCACTGATCCTTCATTCGAAAAGTGATAGGAATGTGGGTGTGTTCGACAATACAGAATAATGATCGATTACACTCCTTCTGCCCTGCTGCCCCATCTCTTTCCTTAGGGTGGGACTGTCGATCAGCGTTCTCAACCACGCCAACCATTCTTCCTCGGTGCAGCAAAGGAAACCATTGACACCATGGCCGATGATTTCCGTATTGACGCCAACGGGTGAGGCCACCGCGGGTATGCCCAAGGCCATGTATTGTAGCGCTTTGAAGCCACACTTTCCGCGTGTCCAGACATCATCACTCAATGGCATGATACCGATGTCAAACTGCAACAGATCCTCTATTTCACGTTCCTTCAACCAGGGCAAAAAAGTCAGGGACCGGACCGCCAGCGATGGTTTCTTGTCAGCGATGATAACCAATCGAAGTTGAGGATAGGTGGATTCAAGTTTTTGAAGCACGGGCACCAGGGAGTCCAAATATTTTAATGTAGAGTGCGACCCCGTCCAACCCAGTGAAATTGTTTCCCCGGACTTTGTCCGAAGGCCCCCGGACTCCTTCGGAGAAACTTCATGGTGCGCCGGATCATGCAACTTCTGCGTATCAACCGTAGAGGGATTAATGATGACCGATGCATTGAATTGTTTTGCAAAGGCTGCCAGGTAGGAGTTTCCACAACTTACCTTGTAGCTCCAACGGCAAATGGATTTGACCTTCGAATGCCATTTGAAAGAAGAAACCATCCCGTTTTCATCCGACGTATTGGGTAGCCAAATGGCATCATCGAAATCGTAAATTATCTTTTTTTGAAAAACGCGAAAGAGGAGCCACTCGATCACCGGAGGGCCCAGCGGGAGAGCCTCACGGTGAATAAAAACAAAATGATAGCGCGACACAGTAAGGAAAATCAGGAACCGCCCGGCAATGCCCCGGAGGAGACCGAGTGCCTTTTGAAGATATCGTCCCTGGCGGTAAAGATCCGTCCAGGACTTTATGTCCCAAAACGGGGCCAGATCGAATTCAATTCCTGCGCTCTTCAGTATTTCCAAGTATTGTTCAAATCTGAATCGCTGGGATGGAGATTTGCCTACGGGATAAGGAAAGAGAAAAAGCACTTTCATGTAATGAATGGTTCAGGAGCACAACAAAGGTCCGGTTATTGGGGGTATTTGCTTAATTTTGAAACAAACGGGCCCAAAGTTGCATTAATTCCGGAATATGGAACAGGAGACCGAAATGATCATCGAACCTTCCCGGGCTCTATCGCTTAATTTCAGGGAACTTTGGCAATACCGTGAGTTATTCTATTTTTTTACATGGAGAGATATTAAAGTAAAATACAAACAAACCATTTTAGGTGTTGTGTGGGTCGTCCTACAGCCTGTAATGACGGTCCTTATTTTCTCGCTTTTTTTTGGCCGGGCACTAAATGTGCCGTCCCAGGGGATTGACTATCCTGTATTTGTTTTTTCGGGGCTTTTGCTGTGGACTGTTTTTTCTTCAGGTATTTCCAATGCCGGAAATAGCATGGTCACGAACGCCCAGATCATCAAGAAAATTTATTTTCCAAGGCTCATTTTTCCTATCGCAGCGATTTTGGTTTCCCTTTTTGATTTCCTGGTTTCCTTCTTTGTGTTTTTGATATTCCTCATCGGCAATGGCACCCCGTTCCACATCGGGCAAGCCCTTCTGTACTGGCCACTGGCCATTTTTTTAACCGTGCTGGGCACGATGGGATTAAGTTGCTGGCTGGCGGCGTTGAACGTTAAATACAGGGATTTCCGTTACATTATTCCATTTTTCATTCAGGCTCTGCTCTTTCTTACCCCGGTGATTTATCCCCTGTCCATCGTAAGCAATTCGTGGATCAGTACACTGTTGTCATTGAATCCTATGTACGGACCCATAACGATATTCCGGTTGCCCTTTATGGCCGGCTCACCCGATTTCCGATTGATTGAATTAAGCATCGGTTCTTCTTTTGTCCTGGTGCTGACCGGAATTATTTATTTCAGAAAAACTGAAGCCTTTTTCGCTGACTTAGCATGAAGCCGATTTTAGAGATACAGGACGTTTCCAAAAAGTTTACCCTGAATCACCAGGGTACAGCCTATCTCAATCTTCGGGATAAGTTTAGTCACCTGTTCAGCCGCAATTCAAGAAGAGAGGAATTCTGGGCATTGAAGGAAGTGACCTTCCATGTCAACAGAGGCGAATCCATTGGCATTATCGGCCGGAACGGCGCTGGTAAATCCACCCTGCTGAAAATTCTTTCGCGGATCACGCCGCCAACCCGGGGGCGAGTGATTGCGCGCGGTCGCATTGCCAGTTTACTGGAAGTTGGTACCGGCTTTCATCAGGAACTTACCGGTCGGGAGAATGTTTTTATGAACGGCTCCATCCTGGGAATGAAGCGAAGCGAGATCAAATCGAAATTTGACGAAATTGTTGATTTCTCAGGAACAGAAAAATTCCTGGACACTCAACTCAAACATTTTTCAAGTGGCATGCAATTGAGACTGGCCTTTGCGGTGGCGGCGCATTTGGAACCGGAGGTCCTGATCATTGACGAGGTGCTTGCCGTGGGTGATTCTGCTTTTCAGAAAAAATGCCTGACAAAAATGCTGGAAGTCTCGTCCGATGGCCGAACCATCATTTTTGTTTCCCACAACATGCAAGCCGTGAAGGCCATCTGTAACCGGGCGATAATTATTCAATCGGGCAAGGTGGCCGCGCAGGGGCAAACCGATACGGTGGTCACACAGTATCTCGAAGAAGACCACCTGGAGAGCAGAAATACGTATGACCTCACCACCGCAAAAAGAACGAAATGGAAGCACGGGCTGATGTTCCAAAAATTGAGTTTTGACAAACACCTGTATTGCCCTGGCGAAAAACTGATTATCACTATTCGCCTTATGTCAAATGGTCAAAATTTTAAAGACTTATTGTTCGGTGTAAACCTGTACGATAGCGCGGGCAATTGCTTGGTTCATTTAAGTAATATCTTTTTGGGCCAACTGGATATCACGCACGATGAATCCGCATCGTATCAATTTACAATTGATTCCCTTAATTTTAAGCCGGGCAGATACACTATGAACTTGTTCATCCGGGCCAATGAGGAAATTCAGGACTGGCTGGAGGGGGCGGCTGTGATCCAAATAGTGGATGGAAACGTTTATGGCTTTGAAAATAGTCAGATGATTCAGGGTCTGGTCCAGCCTGAATTCCATTTTGAGCAATTGTTATGAAGAGAATCAAGAATTGGATTCGAAAAAGCATTCCGGACCGGATAAAGAAATTTGTTTCCTACTCCGATGATGTAGAATACGGAACAATTTCATTTTCTCAGTTCGGAGAAGATATGATCCTGAGGAATTTCTTTCTCGGGAAAACCAAGGGTTTTTATATTGATATCGGAGCTCATCATCCTGTCCGATATTCCAATACATGGTATTTCTACAAGCAGGGATGGAGTGGAATCAACATCGATCCTTTGCCGGGTGGTAAGGAGCAATTTGAAAAAGTCAGACCACGCGATTTGTTTTTGGGTGAAGGCCTTTCCGATGATCCGGTGGAGATACGTTACCATCGATTTAAGAACCCTTTGCAGAATACGTTTTCCCTGAGCCTGGCAGCAAGTGTAAATCAGGACGCCAATCCACTGGTGGAGGTATGTTGGATAAAAACGGAGAAGCTGGGCGACGTGCTGGATCAGCATTTGCCGTCCGGCACGTACATCGATTTCATGAGTGTGGATGCGGAAGGCTATGATTTGAAGGTTTTGTTGTCCAATAATTGGAAAAAGTACCGGCCTGCGCGGTTATTGGTGGAAGATTTTGATTTCGAATTCGGGGACACCCAGGCTAGTCCAATCGTCCGGTTTTTGAATGGACTGGATTACGAAATCGAGGCCTTTGTAAATAAATCAGTATTCTTTCGGGACGTCCGCATTCGCTAAGCGAGGGAAAATGTTGATCGGATAATATCGCACCCTATATGCACGCCACCATTTCCATTGTCACTCCTTCTTTCAACCAGGCTCGGTTCCTGGAACAAACGATTGACTCTGTATTATCACAGGGGTATCCTAATCTGCAATACATTATCATTGATGGCCAAAGCAATGATGGCTCGGTGGAGATCATCAAGAAATATGAAAAATACCTGTCGTATTGGACAAGTGAACCCGATCGGGGCCAAAGTCATGCGATCAACAAGGGGCTTCAGCGTGTTCACGGCGCGGTGGTGAATTGGTTGAATTCGGACGACTATCTTGAACCGGGTTCGTTGAACGTCATCGCCGAACGTTTTTCGGACCCCTCCGTGAATGTAGTTATCGGGCGAAGCCATATAGTTCAGGACGGAAAGGTGATTCGCCTCAGCTCAGGTACCGATGTGTATGCAGGCAATGTCGCAAAAACATTGGGGTGGGCAAGGCTTGATCAACCGGAAACCTATTTCAGAAAAAGGATATTTGATCAACTCGGTCCGCTCAACGAATGCCTGCATTACGTGATGGATAAGGAGTTCTGGATGCGTTTTCTATTGAAATTTGGATTAGATGGGATCGTTAAAATTCGCAATGTTTTGACCAATTTTCGGTTGCACAGTGAGTCAAAAACGGTTAGCCGAGGCCAACAATTTATCACCGAAACAAATTATTTATATTTTCAACTCGCGGCAAAGAATGGGTCATCGGAGAAGGCTTACTTCATTGAAAACAACCTATCCCTGCCAAAAAACGTTACGGGTCCATTATTCTCAGATTTTACAGGCAAGGAGAGGTTGGTAGAGGAAGCCATGGATTATTTTTTCTTATATAAAGCAGACGAAGCCTATTACCATCATGACCGAAGGATGTGCCGGTTACTCCTGTCAGCCCTTGATCGCACGAGGCTGGCCGATGCGGAGCAGAAACTGCATAAGAAGATAAGCTTCAGAAGCCGTTTTTTCCCCGTCTTTGCAGCGAAAATGTGGCGACCATGAACGTCAGTGTAATTATTCCAACCTATCAAGGGGTCTCTAAAATAATGAACGTAATTCATGCACTGGAGAAGCAAACCTTTTCTGATTTTGAAATTGTAATCGTAATTGATGGCTCGGTGGACGGAACATATGAGGTACTGCAGCACTATCCCTTTCGCCATCCGTTTAATATTATTATTAATCCAGTCAACACAGGCAGGGCGGGCGCCAGAAATGAAGGAGCTCGAAGGGCCAATGGTTACCTTCTGATTTTCTATGACGACGATATGGTACCCGATCCGGACTCGGTTAGAAAACACGTCATTTTTCATCAGTCTCCCGCCCATTCATCGAGCCTGCTGACCGGTTACACACCTCAATTCTCAGGTGATTCACTCACTGATTTTGAGCGATACCGGACGTTTATTACGGAGCTATGGATTGCTCCCTACCCCGACCGGCTTACCCGGCTTGCCCGGGAAAATTTGTTTGTGACGACTCAAAACTTTTCTTTAAGAAAAGAACTATTCAATGACCTGAAATTCGACGAAAGGTTAACCGATGCTGAGGATCGTGAGTTGGGGATTCGCGCTTTTAAAATGGGAATCCCCCTTTTCTTTGACCGGGAGAACGTGGCGTGGCACCACGAAAATTTGACCTGCCGCCACTATATCAGACGACTCCGGGCATATGCCAAAGCAAACAAAATGGTGAATGCAAAGCATCCGGAATTTCAACTCAAACAACATAAGATGACAGTAGCAAAATCCATTGTATACCGTATCTTAGCTGCTCCCTTCGTGGTTTGGTTGATCGATCGGTTTAATGTATTGCTACTGGTTCCGCGTTTCCTGCGTTATAAATTTTATGCTGCAGTTACGTTTGCTTTATCGGAGGTCTATCCCGAAACAAAACTTGAATGACTAAACCCAGGGGCTGAATTCGAAATCGTCTTATGAAAATCCGGGAGGGAGATAAAATTATTCTTTGGGGTATTCTGGCCGTTTTCTTCCTCCTTAAGCTCTCTTTAATTGACTATGGTTTACCTTATCTATTTCACCCCGACGAAGTCTACATCTATAAGACTCCTTTCAAAATTGGATTGGAATACAAAGCCCTGAATTTCTCTTCTACCACCAATCTATTGTTTTGGCTTTTGCCTCTTTGGTACTTGGTTGGTTTCTTGGTTGGCCTTGTCACAGGTCATTTTAGCGGATGGCAATCGTTTGAACAAGCTCTCATTATTGAGAGCCCGTTCATTCTTTTTTGGGGAAGAATGCTGTCGGTTGCTGTTAGCCTGGCGGCGTCGTATTTCCTGATCCGTTTGTGGTACCGAATCGCTGGCGATAAAGTTGTAAAATGGTGCGGGGTTTTGATCATTTTATGCAATCCGGTGGAATGGGTGTCCAATCAATGGATTAAGTTTGATCCCTATTGTTATTTGATTCTTGCTCTACTTATTTATATTTCCTATGAATATTTCTTTGAAAAGAGAGAAAAAAGGAGATTCCTGCTGTACGCCGTGGCTTCGTTGGCCACTGCCCTCCGGATCGATCTCGTTGTATTACTGGTAGTTTTCCTGGCGGCGGATTTTCTTATAGGGAGGGCATCCGTCACGGCAGTAGTTAAAACTTTTGCCGCCGGAATGCTGGTCTATTTGACGATCACTTTCACGCCGATGGTGATCCTGTTTAAGATGTTTAGTCACACTCCCGTAGTGAAAACCGGGACCTCGTTTGAGGAGGCTATTGTGACAAAGTACAATGACCTACTTTTTAGCGGAAAGCTGGTGGACACGGTCTGGTTAAATGCAAAATACTATTTGATCCAGATCGCGGGCTTAATTTATTTGCCCTATGCATTTGTTTTTTTTCTTTCGACCCGGGTCGGGGGCTTGCGCAGTAGGCTGATTTTCTACTCTTCAATGGCGCTGGCACTGTTTCTTCCGATTTTACCGTTTCCCTACTTTGCTCCGCACTATTTTCTGTTGCCCGCCGTCATCGCTACCGTTATGGTCCTCCTGGTGCTGGATACCCTGTCAAGAGTAAAGCCTGTTGTAGCGCATGCCTTGTCGTATTGCTGTGTGCTCTATTTTGTCAGCCAAATTGCACAAGTTCTTGCTTGGGAAAAGCTTCATGAGGACACGCGTGTTCGTTCGCGGGATTTTCTTTTGTCCAGGACAGTCGGAAAGGATGTTATTGCCTTGGAAGGATACCTTAATCCCGGATATTATCCGCCCCTCGACGAATGCAGTGATGTGCTGAACGCTAAGGCAGAAATCGTTCGTCGGTTTGACATGGGTAGTGGCGAAGGATTTCGCCTAAAGGCCATTCACGCAGATTCCGTTCATTGTCGAGCGGTGTTGGAGATATCCTTTTCCGACCGATTTGAAAACAAGCCAGGCAACAAGGAATGGATAAACCGGTACGACCCCGTATTACTGGCCTTGCAGAAACCACTCTATGTAGCTTCCCTGATTGACTATTTCAAAGTTGCCCCACAAAATGCATATCAGCAATATATTCAAACTGCCTTTTTTCTGGAGCGTGCTTTTGTGGACCGGCCGCACGATGCCCGGGTGAATGTTTTATTTGACCGGGAGAATTATTTTCCTTCACTCTTCATTTACAGGTCACGTGCGAAATAACGGTTAGGAGTTATATGCGTATCTCTATCATTACCGCCCTGTTCAACGAGGAGGATTCAATTCCTTCTCTCTTGTCGAATTATGCAGAACTCTTGAAATTATCTCCTCCGGAATGCCAATACGAATTTTTATTTGTCAATGATGGAAGCCGTGATAATTCATTAAATCTGTTAACTAGCAAAATTTTGAAAGAATGGGATTACAAAGTTCTAACGCATTCCGTCAACCTGGGATTTGGAGCGGCATTAAGAACGGGAATTGGAGCGGCTAGCGGGGAAATAATTGTCTGCTACGATGCCGATTCAACGTATCCGGTCGAAGATATTCTGAAACTCGTCAATAAAATTAGCGACGGTTGGGATGTTGCCAGTGCAAACCCATTCCATGCAAGAAAAGTTATTGAACGGGTCCCCCTTTGGCGTCAGGGATTGACAAGACTCAATGCCGGACTTTATAAGATCGCGTTGGGCAAAGCAGGAGGTCAGGTTGCCATTTTTTCTTGTGCATTCCGAGCCTATAGAAGGGAAGTGATTCAGTCTATTTCATTTACGAGCAATGGCTTTGGGGCGGCATCGGAAATTCTGGGCCGGTTGATCCTAAGAAAATACAAAGTGATTGAAATACCAAGTTCCCTTTCTACTCGTCAATTTGGACACTCTAAAATGAATGTCCTGAAGGCAGTAAGGGAACACCTTAGAAACGTAATTCTTTTTCTTAAGATCAAGTACTTAAAACATTGATCATGTGTGGGATTGCTGGCATTGTATCAAAACGAAAGAACGCCCTGGAACGTGAAGTTGCCGTGCGATCCATGATGGAAATATTGTCGCACCGCGGACCGGATGGAGATGGGTTTTACAGTTCGGGGAACGTCAGCGTGGGTCATAAACGACTTTCCATCATCGACGTCAAGCACGGCCAACAGCCCATGCTGTCGGAGGATGGCCGGCACGTACTGGTCTTTAACGGGGAGATTTATAATTATGTCGAACTGCGCCAGCATCTCCTTCAGACAGGCATCCAATTTAGAACAGTCTCGGATACGGAGGTGTTGCTTCAAATCCTGGTTCTGGAAGGGGTAAAGGGAATTGATAGGTTAAATGGAATGTTTGCCTTTGCTTTTTTTGATCTACAGGAGAATACTTTTCTGTTATGCCGGGATCGGATGGGAATCAAACCATTGTATTACTCCCATTCGGAAGATGAATTGTTGTTTTCATCGGAGATCAAGGCATTTATCCGTTCCGGCCTAATCGCCCCAGAGGTGAATCCTATTGCGCTTCAGGAGTACCTTACCTACCAATTTTGTCTGGGCGAAAGAACCATGTTTCGGGATATCAATAAAATTGAGCCAGGGCACTATATCGTTGGTAAGAACGGACGCATCGAAAAAACTGTAAAATACTGGGACACCAATTTTTCGGTCGACAATTATCATAATGAAGATTATTTTGAGGAACAGCTTTTAAGTTTATTGTACGATGCGATCAAACTCCAAATGCGCAGCGATGTACCCGTCGGTGTTTATCTTTCGGGAGGGATAGATTCCGCCGCCATTGCCGTTCTTGCCGCCGACCTACTGGGAAAAGGACTGGGGGCCTTTCATGGTAAATTTATGGAAGGACCCGCCTACGATGAATCGGAATACGCACGGTTGGTTTCGGATTCTACCGATTCGGCATACCACGAAGTAGTTCCAACCCTGGACGATTTTATTCGGGAGTTTCCGCGGCTGATCTATGCGCTCGACGAACCGGTGGCCGGTCCGGGATCTTTTCCGCAATTAATGGTAAGCAAACAGGCGTCAAATCATGTTAAAGTTATTCTGGGGGGGCAAGGGGGGGACGAACTTTTTTGCGGCTACGCCCGGTACCTGATTGGCTATTTAGAACAAGCACTTAAAGGAAGCATATTTGAAACACAAGAGGAAGGGAAACACCTGGTGAGCCTTCACACCATCATCAAGAGCCTTCCTATGCTAAAACCGTATTTGCCTTTGATGACCACGTTTTGGCAAAAAGGACTGTTTGAAGAGATGGATGCCCGCTATTTCAGATTGATCAACAGAAGCCCTAATTTGGATGAGTTGATCACCCGTGAATTGTATGAATCGTTCGACAAGAACATACTATTCGAGTCGTTCAAAAAGGTCTTTAATCACCCTCAGACACTCTCCTACATTAATAAAATGACGCACTTTGATTTAAAGACACTGTTGCCGTCTTTATTGCAGGTTGAGGACAGAGTGAGCATGGCTGCGTCCATTGAATCACGCGTACCGTTGTTGGATCACCGCATTATTGATCTCGTCACGACCATGCCCCCCTCCATCAAATTCAATGAAGGTCAAACGAAATATATTTTTAAGAAAAGCCTGCGCAACAAAGTGCCTGCTGAAATCATGAACAGAAAAGACAAGATGGGATTTCCGGTACCCCTCAAGGAATGGATGCGGGACCCTAAATTCCGTTCTTTTGTACTGGATACCATGGGCAGTCAACGCGCGAAGCAGCGCGGCATTTTTAAACCTGAAACCGTGTCGCGTTTGTTGGAGGAGGAAGTTAATTTCGGACGACCTTTGTGGGGTATGCTAAGCCTGGAAGTCTGGTACCAAACATTTATGGATTGTTAGGTCATGGGAAAAGACGAACCGAGAACGGATGTCCCATTGAAGCCGATTAAGATAATTTATATCATTTCTAATATCGAGAAGGCCCTTGCTTTTGAGTGGATAAATGATTTTCTGCCCGACTCTAAGTTTCATCTTTCCTTTATTTTGATCGGGCATAAGGGTTCCGCCCTGGCACGCTACCTGACCCGTTCAGGAACGGAAGTGCACGAAGTACGCTCCCGCGGCAAACGAGATTTCCCAGTGGTCCTGGCTAACCTATTGTGGTACTTGATATGGCATCGCCCTCACGTTGTACACACCCACTTGATGGACGCAAATCTGATGGGGTTGAGTGCAGCATGGGTACTTAAAATTCACAAACGCGTTTTCACGAGACACCATGCTACCCTTCACTACAGGGAATATCCCAAAGGCCTTAAATGGGATAAATGGTGCAATGGAATAGCAACGGATATCATTGCCGTTTCTAAAAACGTATCCGATATTCTGGTCCTAAGAGACGGGGTCTTGCGAAAGAAAGTGCATCTCATACCTCACGGCTTTGATGCAAAGGCCTTCAATGAAATAACGGCGGATATCATTGCAAAAACACGAGTAAGAAATGCAATTCCGTCAGAGGCTTTTCCGGTGATCGGAGTGATTGCCCGATACACTCACTGGAAAGGAGTGCAATTCATTATCGAGGCCTTTGTATCGATCAGGAAGATATACCCTGGGGCTCACCTTGTGTTGGCCAATGCGCAAGGAGACTATGAGGCAAACATAAAGTCGCTCTTGCGTTCTTTGCCAAATCCATCTTACACAGAAATTACTTTTGAACATGAACTTGGCGCTTTGTACAAAAATTTTGATATCTACGTGCACACGCCCATCGATGCTTCATGTGAAGCGTTTGGACAAACCTATGTGGAATCACTCCTGTCAGGAATCCCTTCGGTGTTTACCCTTTCGGGGATTGCCACCGAATTTATTGTAGACGGTCAAAATGCATGGGTTGTGCCGTTTGAGAATTCGGAAGCTATTTTTTTAGCGGTAAAAACAATACTGGAAAATAAAGTAGAAACAAGGCGGCGAGTGGATAACGGTAAAAGAACTGCTGCGGAGCGTTTTCCAATAAAGGGAATGATTCTTCAACTCAAAGAAGTTTATGAACGCTCCTAAAATATCGGTTGTCATGCCATGTTATAACACCGTCAATTCCCGAGGCAGTTCGAATACCCAGGATCAATCCAACCCAGAATTCCATTACCAGGTAAAATGGATCGATTGGACAGCGTATTGCAGTCTTTGCCCCTTACCAGGATTGACTTTATTAAAATTGACGTAGAAGGTTTTGAACCGGAAGTCCTTCCGGGTGGCGAATCCGCTTTTGAAAGGTTTAATTCCTGGTTGTACGTTCAAATAACCCCAGGCTGGTTTCAGGGCCGGGGGTATTCGTTGGAACTTATTAGTAAGAAGCTAACAGTTTGGAACTCAGCTTTTGGAGTACGAATTTATTCCCCATTTAGAGAATGAGCAACTATTCCGTTCTTTGCATCTATTCAGCCTATTTGCGAAACCGCAACCATTTGGAGAATAAAGACATATTTTTCTCTGTCATCCTGCCTACCTATAACCGGGCCGATCTTTTAGCAAAGACTATCCAATCGGTGTTGGCGCAGGAGTATGATCAATTTGAGCTATTAATCGTTGACGATGGCAGCACCGATCGGACGGCCGAAGTTGCACAATCTTTTCAAGACCGGCGGATTGTCTATTTCAAAAAAGAGAATGGCGAACGCGCGGCAGCACGAAATGCTGGAATAAAGAGGGCGCAAGGAACATATCTTACTTTTCTCGATTCGGATGACTTGCTCAAAGGAAATCATCTTTCCATGGCCTGGAAATTCATTCAGAAGGATCGTGCAGATGTGTTCCACCTGGGGTATGATGTGGTCGACGGAAGCGGCAACATGCTGGTTCCCTGGAAAAAGCTTCCCAGTCCCGTTAATGACAAACTAATAGAGGGTAATTTCCTGAGCTGCCTGGGCGTGTTTGCCAAACGCAACGTCTTCCTCGAACACAAGTTCAACGAAGATCGTTTGCTTTCGGGCTCTGAAGATTATGAACTCTGGCTTCGCCTTGCCGCGCGCTTCCCCATCCTGGCATTCCCTGAAACGACGGCGCTTCTGGTGAACCATGAGGCACGAAGTGTAGTGCGCGTTGATTCTCTCGCACTAATACGACGTATTGAATTACTTCGATTTTACCTGATGCAGGATATCGCTTTTGTGAGCCGGTATAAAGACCAGCTGAACCGATGGAATGCCTTCCGGAATATTTACCTCGCATTGCATTTGGCCTTGCTACCCGATTCAAAAGCGAAAGCCTTTCACATTGCCATGCAAGCCCTTTGTCATTTTCCTGGGATACTTTTTGAGAAACGATTTTGGATCGTTTTAAAGAAGCTCGCAGTCCATTAAATTTTGTCTCATTGGAAAAGATCAAACTCATTAATCCCGAAAATCATAGCCCGCTCAACCAAAAGCCGGGGCAATGGGTTGATGAAGAGGGAAATTCTTTTCCGCTTCGGAATGGCGTCCATCGCTTTGTAAAGGGAACAACCTACGTTGAGAATTTCGGATTTCAATGGAACAAGTTTGAAAAAACACAAATCGACCGTTTTCACCTAAACACCGCACAAAGTCGCGAGCGTTTTTTTTCGGTGACCGGCTGGGACAAGGAGGACTTGTCCGGTCAGAATGTTTTGGAAGTCGGCTCCGGGGCGGGCCGGTTTTCACAGGTGATGCTACAGTACACAAAGGCCAATCTGTACAGCGTTGATTATTCGAACGCCGTAGATGCGAATTTCCGCAATAATGGTCCACATGATCGCCTTTACTTATTTCAAGCCAGCATCTATGAATTGCCGTTCGCCCCGAGGCAATTTGATAAAGTTTTCTGTTTTGGTGTTTTACAACACACCCCCGACTTTAAAAAATCGATACAGTGTTTGGTCGAGATGGTAAAGCCAGGGGGAGAATTGGTTGTTGATTTTTATCCGATTCGCGGATGGTTCACCAAAATGCATGGAAAGTACTTTTTGCGACCCTTCACCAGAAAAATGAATCACGAGAGACTGTTGGCCAGGATTGAGCGACATGCTGACAAGCTCATTGCATTCTATCGCTTTTTCGAGGCACTGGGGCTTGGAAGGGTAGTGAACCGTTTTTTACCGGTTTGTGATATTGAAAGGACTATCCCACATCAACTCGAAAGCTCAGCCCTTCGGGAGTGGGTGATATTGGATACCTTTGATATGTTCTCCCCTGCCTACGATCATCCACAACGCCTTCAAACGGTAATCGATTGGTTTACGGAGTCGGGCATGGAAAGAGTGAAAGGATCCGTGGTGAGGTATGGAGAGGGCAATCAGGTAACGACAGTAAGAGGATATTCAAAATTATCAAAAATATAGGCGCATCCAGAGGGAAAAGAATGAAACGGGTCTTTAAATTGATATACAGTATTATTCCATTTAAGAAACAGGTATACCTTGCTATAAAGAGCGTTTGGACACCACGCGAAAGTGTTTACAGGCACCTTTATTTTAAAGGGGTGTTTAAGGTAAAGGTCGACGACCGTACGGGGTTTGAGATAAATCACCATGGATACCAGATAGAAAATGAGATTTTTTGGAAGGGATTGACAGGAGGCTGGGAAAAGACTTCTATGGCTGTCTGGATTGCGCTTTGCAAAAAGTCGGACGTGATTTTTGACATTGGGGCAAATACGGGTATCTATTCCCTGGTTGCGAAAGCCATCCACCCTGAGGCGGATGTGTATGCCTTCGAGCCGGTCAACCGGGTATATTCTAAATTAGTTGGCAATAATCGATTAAACGGCTATAACATTGCATGTCATGAACTCGCGGTTTCAAACATCGATGGTAAAGCCCTGATTTATGATACCAACGATGACCATATCTTATCCGTCACATTGAACAAGAATCTGCATTCAACAGAGACTAAAGTAATTCCAACCGTGGTGAATACCATCAAACTTTCCTCATTAATAGAAACGAATGAAATGAGAGGAATTGATCTTATCAAGATTGATGTTGAAACCCATGAACCGGAAGTTCTGGAAGGGTTGGAACCTTACCTGAGCCGCGATAAACCGACACTGCTGATAGAGGTATTGACGGAGGATATCGGAAAACAGATTGAAAAAATCGTGGATGGAAAAAACTATCTGTATTTCAATATTGATGAGAATGGAGGCATAAGGAAAACCGACTCCATTCTGAAAAGCGACTACTACAATTATTTACTATGCCAACATGCGATTGCCTATTCACTGGGACTTATTTCGTAACGTTTTTACTTACCAATTAATAAATTAATAATAATGTGTGGCATTTCCGGGGTTTTTTCGTCCACGATTATCGATCACTCCAGTGTTGAATCCATGACGATGGCCTTAACGCATAGGGGTCCGGATGCACATGGGGTGTACCTGGATCCTACTCAAACCATGGCATTAGGCCATACGCGCTTAAGCATTATCGATTTGAGCGCCCGCGCCAACCAACCCTTTTTTTCAAACGACGGTCGATATGTCATTGTCTTTAATGGAGAGATTTACAATTTTCAGCAGATTAAGAAGCAATTATCCACTCAGCCTGACCGGGCGTTTCGAACTCATTCCGATACCGAAGTCATCGTGGAGGCCTTTGCCACCTGGGGAGTCAACATGGTGGAGAAATTGGAAGGGATGTTTGCCCTGGCTATTGTCGATCAGCGGGAACACAAGTTGTTTTTGTTTCGCGACCGCATCGGGAAGAAGCCACTGTATTACTTTCAATCGGAGGGCGTGTTTGCCTTTGCGTCGGAAATTAAATCGTTGTTGAAGCATCCGGCCATCCAGCTCGCCAAAAAGGTGGACCTACATGCGATCAGTTCGTTTCTTCATCTTGGCTACATTCCGGAACCCCACACTATCTACGCCCACATTCATAAATTTCCTGCCGGACATGCGGGTGAGGTTGATCGCACGCTGCGCCTTACTACCCAAGCCTATTGGCGCATCCAGGATAATTTGGACACCGATCACTATCGCGGTCATCGCGAACTGGACGATAAAGGACAACTCGGCCTTTTGCTGGATCAGGCCGTGCAAAAACGGCTGATCAGCGATGTACCGTTGGGAGCTTTTCTCAGCGGAGGAACAGATTCCTCGTTGGTATCGGCTATTGCATCGAAGTATGTCTCAAAACCGTTGAAGACGTTTAGCATCGGTTTTAAAGAAAGTAAGTTTGATGAAAGTCATTATGCGCGAGCGGTCGCGCATCATTTGAAGACAGATCATACTGAATATATCCTTTCTGAGAAAGAAGCGATCCAAAGGGTAGAAACCTACACCCGGCATTTTGATGAGCCCTTTGCCGATACCTCGGCTATTCCCACCATGCTGGTCTCTGAACTGGCGCGAAAGGAGGTAAAGGTGGCGCTCACCGGCGACGGAGGGGATGAATTGTTTCAGGGTTATGGCGCCTATACATGGGCCAACCGCCTCGACCGGGCTTCCTGGGGCATACTGAAGGGCCCGTTGAGGTTGGTGCTTGGTGCAACGGGCGTTGGCCGCTGGGAACGTATTGCTCATTTGCTAGAACCCGCCGTGCGGGGCAGTATCCGGAGCCATATTTTCTCACAGGAACAATCCTTCTTTTCTCAACAGGAGGTGTATGAAGAGCTTCTGATTCATCGGGATGGTTTTAAGGCGTTTGAATACGATGAATCATTTCTTGCGAAGAAAAAACTCTCTTCAGGAGAACGACAGGCGTTGTTCGACCTTACTTACTACCTGAAGGATGACCTATTGGTAAAAGTGGATAGAGCATCGATGTTTTATGCACTGGAGTGCAGGTGCCCTTTGTTGGATCATCATGTGATCGAATTCGCATTTTCCCTTGACATCGGCAGGAAAAGAAGAGGTGGAAAAACAAAATGGATAGAGAAAGAATTGTTGTATCAATACCTCCCGACCGAACTGGTTGACCGGCCCAAGCGGGGGTTCAGTGTGCCCCTTGCATCGTGGATGAAAAACGATCTTCACTACCTGATGGATGATTTTCTGAACGACAAGGTGATAGAAGAGGTCGGATTGTTCAATGCCTCTTTTATTCGAACCTTGAAACAGGAATTCCTGGCAGGTAAAGATTACTTGTATCACCGTTTGTGGGCCGTTATTGTATTACACAAATGGTGGAAAGAAAACCAATAATGACAACTACTTCTTATCCGGTGCTTTATCTTTCCTACGATGGGCTAACGGATCCGCTGGGGCAATCACAAATACTCCCTTACCTGGGTGGACTATCGTGCAACGGCATTACCATAATAAGTTTTGAAAAGAAGGATCGATTTGAAGCAGAGAAAGCCCCTGTTCAGGAATTCTGCCGGGCGCATAACCTGAACTGGGTACCGCTAACCTATCACAAGGGTCCGCCCGTCTTTTCCACGTTATACGATCTGTGGATGCTCAGAAGAAAAGTAAAATCAGTGCACCGGAAGCACCCTTTCCGGGTCATTCATTGCCGTAGTTACATCACGGCCCTGGTGGGGCTTTGGATGAAGCGAACGTACAACGTGAAATTTATTTTCGACATGCGTGGCTTTTGGGCAGATGAGCGGGTGGAGGGAGGGTTGTGGAATTTAAGAAATCCGGTTTATCGGCTGATTTATTTTTTTTTCAAGAAGAAGGAACAGCAGTTTATACGAGAAGCCGATGCGATCATTTTATTGACTGAAAATGCAAAGAAGGAAATCCTTCGTTGGAACCTGAACTCAAGCCTCCACGTGATACCGTGCTGCGTGGACCTGGATCATTTTGATCCCGCCAGGACCACGCCCCTTCAGCGAGAGGCCTTGAAAAATGAGTTGGGTGTGAAGCCAGGCGAATTTGTGTTGTTGTACCTCGGTTCGTTGGGCACCTGGTATGCGGTAAACGAAATGTTAAATTTCTTTACTCAAGTGAAGAAAATAAGACAGGAGGCCCGGTTTTTATTAGTTACAACGGATTCACCCGATGTTCGTCATTACCGGTACGCGAAAGATATCATCCTCCGGGCATCGTCTCGCCGGAGGGTACCTCTTTTTATCAGCCTCGCAGATGCCTCTGTCATTTTTATCAAACCGGTGTTCTCAAAAAAAGGCTCTTCGGCCACGAAAATGGCGGAAGTATTGGCAATGGGTATTCCGGTGGTGACCAACTCAGGATGGGGGGACATCGACCTTTTTCAACATAGTCTTCCAGGTCTGGTTACCGTTTCCACCCCGGAAGATTATCCAAAAGCGGTGACGATGCTACTTCAGATGAGGAATCACAGTGAAATCAGAAAAGGAGCGTCTGCCCAATTTTCACTTGTGCAGGGTGTGGCGTTGTACAACGCCGTTTATCAGGATTTGATGTAGGGATTTTTTTCAAGAACAGTGACTTCGAATTGATTTAGATTGAGCAGATTTAGACACCTGGCCGAGGGAAGCTTCTTAAAAATGATCGTCACAAGCAAACCATACTGTTCGGGCCTGCGGGAGCATATTTTATCAAGCTTCTCAATGTGCTTCTTTACCTGCTGGAAAAGAGGACCGTTGTCTGATACATCTTCATATTCGACGCCTTCGAGATAAAAATCATTCATCCCTTTTGTAGCCATGGCATCGAGGTTCAGCCCCAGCGACACTTTTTCAATTTCACGTCGTGAGACCGAGTACACATAATTTCCTAAAGCTTCATACCGATGCTGAACGTTAGCATTTTGCCTGCCGATTTTTTTCTTTAGCCATTGCTTCAGGGAAAAAAGAAACCAATACGCAGAGGATGGAACTCCGGTACGATACGGTTCAAGGACCGCCTGATCATTCGGCTCGATGAGGATCACGCCTGTATCGGCCACCCTGAGCATCTCATAAAGGGCAAGAATGGGTCTTGGAAAATGATGATAGGATTCCTTGCAAAGCACAAAATCAAATTGTCGATCAGGGAAGGAAAGGGTTTCCGCATTTTCAACTTTGTAATCGGTAATAAAGCCGTTTTCCTTCGCCTCCTTCAGGCAGGTTTCGTTGATGTCAGAAGCTACTACATTCGCGCCAAACCGACTTAGGTAGTGTGCATCCGTTCCGCCGCGCCCATCCCCTACAGTAAGCCATTTGGCATTTGGATAGGCCGTCAGCAGCGGCATCACCTGGCGGTACATCCGCTCATGCCGCCAGAAATCAACGGTATTTTCATTGCGCCAGGTCCCCACCATCATTGAATCATGCCGGGTGTGCCGATGGCTTTCGTAGCTGGTCAATTGAAATTCCATAGCAATGGTTATTGAAAACCGAAGGTTATAATCTCGTGAATTATGGCGAAATTTACCTGTTTTTAGTGTGTCATGGAAAAGTAGCTAAGTAATTCATATTGAACACGCCTGTCCTGTTTTTACTATTTAACCGTCCGGCCCACACGAAAAGAGTATTTGAACAAATACGGGCGGCGAAACCAAAATGGCTATTTATCGCAGCAGACGGCCCTCGGATGGGCATTGAAACCGATAGGGAGAATTGCAGGCAGACGCGTTCACTCGTTTTGGAAAATATAGATTGGGATTGCCAGGTAAAGACGCTGTTGAGAGACTTCAACCTCGGATGCGGAGTCGCTTGCGCGGAGGCGATAGGCTGGTTTTTTGAAAATGTGGAAGAAGGAATTATCCTCGAAGATGATTGTTTACCGGATCTTTCTTTCTTTACATTCTGTTCCAACCTGTTAGCCCATTACCGGAATGATGAACGGATCATGCACATTAGCGGCAATAATTTTCAAGGCGGGCACAAAAGAGGAGATGCTTCGTATTACTTTTCCGCTTATCATCATAATTGGGGTTGGGCGACATGGAGGCGATCGTGGTCTGAGTTTCGGTATGCAATAACCGATTTTGATCGAGATGGACTATTGGCTTATCTTCAACACTATGGATTCAACACGAGCGAACAAAACTTTTGGATCGCTATTTTTGAAAATCCGTTGGAGACATGGGATTATCAATGGGGCTATGCGATTTGGAAGAATTCGGGACTTTGCATTTTGCCCAACGAGAATCTCGTCATCAATATAGGATTTGGGTCGGAGGCGACACATACCCGGATGGTGCCGCCATCCGGACAGATGAAATACGGGAAAATCGACAAGCTTGTCCATCCTCGTCAGATTCGTCTGGACGAGGATGCGGACCACTATACATTCGAACATCATTTTCACGTACGCGATTCTTTTTTTCGAAGGCTAAAGAACAGGCTGATCCGGAATTCTTCGGTTCGGAGGCTTTATGAAAGGACCAGGAACTTGCATGCATAAAGCAGTCATCCGGAAAATTCAGGAGCATGAGAAAAATGCAGTCATCGATTGTTTATAACCTATTACAGATACTGAGGCGATTGCGGTATTTTTTCGTATTTCGTTCGTTTCAGGACTTTACCATGATTCCGCGCAAGACCTACGTAGCCAATCTTGAGTTATGCCGTCATTATATTGGCATAGCTGGCGACATCGTAGAGTGCGGTACCTGGAAAGGGGGTATGATTGCCGGAATGGTCAGTATTTTAGGAGCGGATCGAGTGTATTACCTATTTGATAGTTTCGAGGGTCTGCCGGAAGTCAAAGAAATTGATGGTCTTGCTGCAAAGGCATGGCAATCCGATACAAATAACGTACACTATTTTAATAATTGTTCGGCGGAGGAAGGGGATGCCAGGAAGGCAATGACCCGCTCCGGGGCAAGGCACTACCGTATCCACAAGGGTTGGTTCAGCGAAAGTATGGAGACATTTTCCTCACTCAATGGAATCGCTATTTTAAGATTGGATGCCGATTGGTACGACTCCACCATGGTTTGTTTAGTTCATTTGTTTCCTAAAATCAACAAAGGCGGTATGTTGATCTTAGATGATTACTATACCTGGGAGGGATGTTCAAAAGCAATCCACGACTATCTTTCAACAAATCAACTTCCTTATCGAATCCAGTCCTACCGGGGTATTTGCTATCTCATAAAGAAATAGAAATATGGTTACTTGCCCGATAACCAATTCTACCCGTGTACGGCTTGTTGAAAAAATAGCGGTAGGAAAAATAGCGGGTTACTATGATCTGTTCGGCATTGAGACAAGGGATATTTTCGATGGTATCAGGTATGTGCTGAAGTATCATTCGATTGACAGCGGGTATTATTTTTTTTATCCATTCTCTATTCAAGGTCCTGCTTCCCTTTATGAAAAGCTCGAAAAAATACAGTGGTATTACGAGGAACAAAAGTGGGAGCACATAAAGGCGCTTGAATGGATCGGACCAGCGGATCGTGTATTGGAGATCGGTTGCGGTCAGGGATCTTTTCTGTTGTCCATTAGAAATAAATATGGCGGCGACCCTGTTGGATTGGAACTAAACCAACATGCTGTTGCCAAGGCGGTCTCCAATGGGCTGAAGGTCTATAATAGAGACCTGGCTGGTTTTGCTCCTGAACACGGTGAAGTCTTTGATGTGATATGCCTTTTTCAGGTGCTGGAACATATTGCCGAGCCGGTCCCGTTCTTACGGCGCACCTTGAGCATGTTAAAGCCGGGGGGTAGGTTAATTGTTTGTGTGCCCGACAATGATGCCCTCATCAATAAGGACAAAGAGAATCCTTTGAATTTGCCGCCGCACCACATGGGGATGTGGAATAAGCCATCGCTTCGATTTCTTGGTAAAGTTTTGCAAATCGATGTTGACGTACTCGAGCAGGAGCCCTTGCAGAGGATTCATGTCGATTGGTATGTTCGTACTTTACTTAAGAGGATCGTAGGAAGACGGATTTACTTCAGGATAATTTCAAAGACGAACATTCCACAGTTTGTGGCAAAAAAAGTGCAGGCAATGGCCGGAACGATTCATGGACACTCGATATTATCCGTGTACAGAAAATGAATGTCGTTCATGTCAATACACATGATTCAGGCGGAGCCGCCATCGCCGCACATCGACTACATCAAAGTCTGATCCATGATGAGGTTAATTCCCGATTCCTTGTTCTTTTTAATTCAGGAAAATTCTCTGATGTGGATACGTTTTCACCACGGAAAACAAGTTTCTTATTTAAAAAAGCAAGAAGCAAAATCCTCGGAAATTCAAGTGCTGAAATTCAAAACTTTCTTTTGGAAAACAGGAATGTGGAGATGTTTTCATCTCCTGATACGCTTTATGATTTAGCGACCAATCCCATCGTCAGGAAAGCGGATATAATTCACTTGCACTGGGTTTCCAATTTTCTCGATTATCGTACTTTTTTCCGGCGGGCCCGAAAACCCATAGTATGGACTTTCCATGATGAAAACCCTTTTATGGGCGGCTGTCATTATTCCCACGACACTCAATTTTTATCCCCGTCGTTGATAGACAAGGAAAATGCCTTCCGGGATCTAAAAATGAGTTCACTGAAAAGCGTAAATGCACTCGACATCATTTGCCCTTCCCATTGGATGAGACAAAAGGTCGCAGATTCTTTTTACAGGGACTGCCGAATCCATACCCTATTTTACGGCCTGGATGATAAGGAGTTTACCTACATCGAGCGAGATGAAGCCAGAAATCGATTGAACGTGAATTCTGAACATCTGGTTTTATGTGCTGTAGCGGCAGACTTAAAAACCTACCGGAAAGGTTTTGATATTTTGCTGAGTTTAATGGATTCCATTTGCTCAAATAGTAAAACTATGTTGCTGCTTGTCGGAGAAACGCCTGAGGTTCCGTTACCCGACAATGTAATCCGGATCGGGAAATTGGACAACAAGACTAAATTGAATTTAGTTTATTCTGCCTCCGATGCCTTACTATTTCCCAGTCGACAGGACAATCTTCCCAATGTACTACTTGAGTCTTTATTCTGCGGCACTCCCGTACTTGGATTTTCCGTCGGAGGTGTACCGGAAATTATTCAGAATGGACAAAATGGGCTCCTTGCAGACACGGTCTCAGCACAGTCATTTGAAAAATTAATAAAGAAGTTTTTGGCCATAAAGGATACGTTTAATAGAAACGAAATTCGCGCAAAGGCTATTCAGAAATTCTCTGCTAAGAATCAAGCAGAAAAGATAACAAATTTGTACAAGGAAATCATTACCAATTCCAGGCCCGACGTGAATACCCGAAATGATAACTTGAGCGTGCGATAAGATGTCGTATATTTGATGTTATCCTCTCAACATGCCTGGCCTCAAGTGGGAGGCAAGAACGAAGAACCCAACTGTTTCAGACGCAACAAATACAGGGTAATGGGCGGCCTGTTGAATATTGGATATGGAGAGGTTACTAAATTTCATTCAGATGATATTCATTGGCACGTATGAAAACAGGTTTTCCTTCCACTAGCCCGATTTCCATAATCCTCGTCATTACTTTAAACGGTTTTCATTTCTTTCCTGCAAAAGCCCAAAACCCGGTGGCAAATTTTATCGCTCCTGCCAGTGGGTGCCTGAATCAAAACGTGGAATACAAGAATACGTCTGTGAATGCAGCGACCTATGTCTGGGATTTTTCATTTAAAGATCTGAATAGCCCCAGCGCCACGCAACTGGCAACGTCCGTGCCCGGTCATAACATTCCCACCGGAATCACACTTATTTTTGACACTGATAGCTGGTATGGTTTCTTAATGAACCGGGATGGAAATAATATTTTCCGGTTCGACTTTGGCGATGATCTTGAGAATGTTCCCACGATAACGGATTTAGGTAATATCAATGGTATGCTGAGCGGACCTCAAAATCTTGAATTTGTCCGGGAAGGGGGTATATACTATGGAATACTTACAAACTTCCTTGGAGGAAATCTTATTCGATTGAATTTTTTGTCCGGGCCGGGGGCAGCGCCTACCGCCCAAGACCTGGGGGGAGCGATAACACACCCTCGCGGATTGGATATTGTCAACGACAGTGGCAATTACATAGCAGCGGTAGCCAGTTTTAGCGGCAATAAAATAACCTTGATCAACTTTGGGAATTCAATAACGAATAACCCGATCTCCGGCGACCAGACGGATGTTCTGAGTGGACAAATCGACAGCCCGATCGGAGTACGGCTTATGAAAGACGGGGCCAACTGGTACGGTTTCGTAGCCTCATTCGGAGCGAATATGATCAATCGCCTGGATTTTGGAGCTACTCTCTTCTCCACCGTGACCATTTCTTCATTCTACTCGCTCCCCAGTCCAACCGAAATTGCCGTGCAGCTGGAAGGTGATCAGTATCATCTCTTTAGCGTCACTGCTTCAGGCCAAGTGCACCATGTCAATTTGGGGACTTCGCTTTCGGGATCTCCCTCTTCTCAAATCCTTGGAAATTTTGGCCTCCTTAACAACACCTTCGCTTTTGACCTTGTAAGAAGTTCGCCGGGCTGGTATGGATTCACCGCGGATTATTCCACCGGTAACGTCTATCGCATTAAATTCAAAAGCAACAATGTTGTTGGCGTATCCGTCGATTCATCCACAAAACAAAACCCGGACCCGGTAAATTATTCAATTGGTGGCAACTACTTTGTTGAACTTACAGCATCCTCCGCTCTCGGAGCCAATGTTCTTTTGAAAAGCCTGGCCATTCAAAATTTGCCCTCTCCTGACATCACAATATCCAGCGATAATTTGTGCTTTGGAGGAACCACTACATTGGTTGCTACGGAGCAAACCGGAATGACCCTCAACTCCTGGGCTTGGGACTTTGGTGACAGCCAAACGTCCAGCCTACCGAGTCCCTCGCATTCTTATGCGGTTGGACAATATAATATTACTCTTGATGCGGTCGCAGCAAACGGCTGCTCCAACCACGTCATCAAACCTATCTCCATTTTCAATCCCCCTGTACCGGCATTCACTTTGCCCACCGCATCCCCTGTTTGCACCAATCAACTCTATACGTTCATCAATGCCAGCAGTTTTGATCCAGGATCCAACCCCACCTGGCAGTGGCAAGTGAACGGAACGAACGTGGCCACCACCCGTGATCTACAACAATCTTTTGCCAATACGGCAAGCCAACAAATTACGTTGCTGGCTACTATTCCCGGCTGCTCTCCTCAGCAAGGGCAGAGTTTCTTAGTTCAACAACAGGGCCCTACGGTTGACTTTACCGTGCCGACGGGTTGCCAGGGTAAGCCGCTTTTGTTCACCAATAATTCCACCGGTGCTATTTCGGGGTATGCGTGGGACTTTGGCGATGGAAATACCTCTGTACTGGATAACCCTCAAAATGCGTATCCGTCTATAGGGAATTATACCGCTTCACTTTCTGCAACGAGTAGTTCGGGATGCAATAATTCAGCCACCAAGCAAGTAACAATCCATACCACCCCACTTTCCGATTTCACCTTAGACCTTCCCCCATTCTCCTGCAGCGGCTCGCCATCTCAATTCAATGATATTACTCCCAACCCCACCGACAGCAACCTCTCTTCCTGGGCCTGGAGTTTTGGAGATGGAGCCAATGGCTCCTCAACCCAACACAATCCCCTCTATACCTATGACACGGCGGGCCTGTATTCCGTAGGACTAACGGTAACAACCAATTTCGGATGCAGTGCCTTTATTCAAAAACCAATCACCATTGCGCCATCACCAACGGCTGCTTTTACCCATACCCCCGCTTGTGTAAATGAAGGGACACAATTTACGGATACATCCACGGGCTCAATCAAATCGCGGCTCTGGAAAATTGACAACAGCACCTATACGGTCCCAAATCCACTACAGGTGTTTGGCGCGCAGGGGACGTATAGTGCCCGGTTGACGGTAACGGGTAATAATAATTGTGTTGCCCAAATGACACAAATGATCAGTGTCCCGGTTGTACAAAGCCCCGCCTTCACAGCACAGGGCACCTGCGCCACCAAACC
>Ga0193722_1000044_pt1 | contig 29088 bp, 21 predicted proteins | sample H2m1metaG_FD_143044 | JGI IMG/M metagenome (GOLD analysis project Ga0193722, IMG submission 143044) | Soil microbial communities from a riparian zone of the East river system, Colorado, United States - H2m1 | ecosystem: Environmental > Terrestrial > Soil > Riparian zone | place: USA: East River...
GGATCTGTTTGTCGAATGTCTCGTCGCACATGACGATGCCGCCACGCGGTCCTCGCAAACTTTTGTGCGTGGTGGTGGTGACAAATTGCGCGTGCGGGACCGGACTGGGATGCTGACCGCCTGCTACAAGTCCTGCGATGTGCGCCATGTCGATAAACAAAACCGCCCCAACCGAATCCGCGATTTGACGTAGTCGCGGAAAATCGATGATACGCGGATAGGCTGAGGCGCCGGCGGTGATCATTACTGGGCGGACCTCTTCGGCTTGTTTCTGCAACGCGTCGTAATCAAGTTGCTCGGTCTTCTCGCTAACGCCGTACTGCGAGACGGCGTAAAATTTGCCGGAAAAATTCGCGGGATGCCCGTGCGTCAAGTGCCCGCCGTGCGCCAAATTCATGGCCAGAATCTTGTCACCCGGTTTAAGCATAGCGAAATAAACCGCCATGTTCGCCTGGGCGCCGCTGTGCGGCTGCACATTTACGTGCTCGCAGCCAAACAACCGCTTTGCGCGATCAATGCCCAATTGCTCGGCAATGTCGACATTCTCGCAGCCCCCGTACCAGCGCTTTCGTGGATAGCCCTCGGCGTATTTGTTTGTCAGCACACTGCCTTGGGCTTCCATGACTGCGCGGCTGGTGAAATTTTCGGACGCAATCAATTCGATGTTTTCGCGCTGACGTCTTTCCTCGGCCATGATCGCATCGAAGATCTCAGGATCGACTCTGCGCAAAGCGTCTCCGTAACGGGGTTGAGGGTTCGAACCGGTCAATCCAGTCTCGATGGGGTGAGGAAGATGGTCCATCGAATGAGACGATAGCTCGCGTCCGCGCGTCGCACCAGGCCGTACCAGTTCGCCCTGTTCGACGAAGGCGAGCACGCTTGGTAAGGCGTTATTGATGGTGTGAGCACACTGTGCGTACACTTCGCGGCCAAGGCCGATTGGGTCGGGCAGATCGCGCCATACGGTAGTGCCGGGCTCTTCAAATTCGCGAAGCAAGAACGATTTTTCAGCGCCTTGAGGAAACAATGTCTGAATTGTCTCAAGGTGCGCGCCGGTCATGGCAAAAATGTGTGTCGCTCGATCCACCAGTGCTGCCGTTAGCGGCTGACTGCGCAGATTGCTAATGTCTGCGCCTACTTCTGTGCAGACTTCAACTGCATAAAGACTTGGCGGTTGGCCGCTCACCGCGTGCACACCGGCCGAAACAATTTCGATGTCCTTTCGGTTCCCAAGCAGACGGCGAAAAAGCCCTTCCGCAATCGGGCTGCGGCAGATATTACCAGTACAGACAAAGAGGACGCTTTTCACAATCTGGAAAGCTCGAGCGAGCGCAATCCCAACCTAGAATCGAACTGATCCAAGTCAATTTCGCCGATGAATATGGGAAGGACCGACCGCAGCCTGCTCGCCGTGGCGAGGGCGCGCCGAAGAACGTTCGCGGACCAGCCGGCGGTCCGTCCCTACGACACTAAGTCCAGTTCCAAAGCAGATTAGTTATCCGCGAGGGAGCTGCAGTCTGAACTTGTGCCAAACGTACAAAACTAGAATCGCCCCAACGATTGAAACAATTAATCCTCCGAGATGAAATTTGCCTCCTGCACTTGGCGGATAAAACAGGTGGGTTACGGCGCCGCCGATGATCGAGCCGATAATACCGAGCACGACTGTCCACATGATCGATAGATGCGTGTGCATGAGCGCCTTGGCCACACATCCCACGATGAAGCCGACAAAGATATACCAAATGAGGTGAAGCATATTTTTTCCTTCTAACTTTTGCGATTTGGAAATCAACCCAGCAATATCAAAATTGCCGATCGGCAGCCATGCAAAAGAAATGACGAAATCCAAATGCCGAATGACGAGGGAAGCCCAAATAATAGTTTACTGGGTGGCAAAAAGGCGCATTGAGTTTTGTCATTCGTTACTTCCTTATCCATTCGACATTCGAATCTCGTCATTCTCGGCACTTGGCGCTTCTCGCGGGCGGATCTTGCCGCTAGTATCTGATGGCAGATGACCATCGACACGTTGCGCCATGTGCCGTTGTTCGAGTCGCTCGATGACGAGGCGGCCCGGAGATTATGTCAGTTGCTGCAGAGCATCGACTGCAAAGCCAAAACGTCTTTGTTCCGCGCCGGCGACGAGGGAGACGCTATGTATTTGATCGACCGGGGTAAAGTCCGCATTTCCATGCACGCCACCGATGGACGCGACATGACGCTAACCGAATTGGGCCGCGGCGATTTCTTTGGCGAGATGGCGTTGCTAGACGGACAACGGCGCTCGGCGGATGCGATCGTCGCGGAGGATGCACGATTGGCGGTTCTTTCGCGCGAGCATTTTCTTTCCTTCGTGCGCAGCAGTCCGGACGTCTCGCTGGAACTGCTTACGGCGCTCGCCAACCGATTGCGGCATACCGACGAACTTTTGCGCCGGAGCGCTACCCGTAATGTGAACGTGGAAGACGCGGCGCAGCTTACGCTTGCAGATCGCGCGGCCGACCTTATCGCGGAGTTTGGTGGCAGTTGGAAATTCATCATTGCTGCGGTGCTCTTTTTCAACGTGTGGGTATTGATAAACACCCTGCTGCTGACCAGCAACGGCTTTGATCCATACCCCTACCTGTTGCTCAGTACCGCGATTAACATGCTGGCTGTGCTACAAGCGCCGATCATTTTGATGTCGCAGAATCGGCAGGCTCACAAAGATCGGCTCCGTTCCGAAATCGATTACCAAGTCAACTTGAAAAACGAACTCGCCTTGAATGAGATTCTTCAACGCTTAAAAGCCCTGGAGCGCGACTACCTGAAGGTGGCGTCGGATAAACCATCGGAATAAACAGTCTTCACGACTCCCCTGATTTTCAGGCGCGGAACAATTGCTGTATCGGTTGACCTGATTATGATTGAATCCTCCCTATGAAACCGCTGTCAATTTTTGTTCTGCTTGCATCGACCTTCTTCCTTTTTCTCGTTGGTTGTAGTTCAGGTCCGAGCCCCGAGCAGCAGGCGCGGGAGGCGGACGAGCAGAGGGACGCCGCTCGTCAACAGGCTGAATTTCGCAAGGGCCTCCCTCCGGTAGCTAATCCCGGACGGGGTTGGTAAGGGTGGAATACGGCGTGATTTGTTAGATTATTACGTCGATTCATGCTCGCGAAGCCATTGAACATTCATGCTTCGTCATTCAAAGTGAGAAATGCGCTCACGCTGGAAGCGAATTCGATACCGCCTTGAGTGGACCGGTCTTTTCCTGGCAACAAAATTAATCCCGTTATGCTCGCGAAAGGCCTGCTATCGCCTTGCTCAGCTGGCCGGAGCGTTGCTTAGCTTTTTCGATCGCCCTCGATACCATGTTGCGTTAAGCAACCTTGAGGTCGCGTTTGGCGACCAGTTATCTGCCCGTGAGCGACGCAGGATTGTCCGTGAGTCATTTCAACATTTCGCGCGAACCATGGTTGATTTGTTTTGGAGCCCCCGCCTGACTCCACTGAACTTCCTTTGGTATATCGAACTGCAGAACGTCGAAGAAACCATGCGTGATACCGGGCCGGAGCGCAGCTTCATTATCGCTTGCTATCACTATAGCAACTTCGAATGGCTCAGTGTGGCCGGTGGCTTCCTGGACCTCAAAGGCACAATCATCTCGCAGGAATTTAAGAACTCATTGCTCGATCCGATTTTCAAAAATCTGCGTCAGCAATCCGGACATGAGCTCATTCCGCGAGAGCGCGGGATTGTCCGGCTATACAAGGTTCTGCGACGACAAGGGCGCACCGCGCTGCTAGTCGATCTCACTGTGCCACCCAGTCAGGGCGCGGTCGCGATTGAGTGTTTCGGATTGAAAACAAGCGTAACTTCCGCGCATGCCTGGTTGAACGAACGCACCGGTATTCCTATCATTCCCGCGCATTGCGAGCCTCTGCCGAATGGGCGTTACAGGCTCATCTTTCATCCAAAGATCAGCAACACAGTTGGGATGACTCATCAACAAATCGCCCAGGCATGTTGGGACTCGTTTGAACCTTATGTGCGAAAGAATCCAGCTCCCTGGCTTTGGATGTACAAACACTGGCGCTACCTACCTGCAAATGCGGATCGAGTTTACCCGTTCTATGCAAATTTCTATCGGCCGTTTGAAGACATGCTTCAGCAGGAGAAGGCCGATGTTTCCAGCGAGACGAAGTTGTAGAGGCGTTTCGCCACCGCGCAGTAGCCACACCGCCGTGCGCCGTCCAACGCAAAAAGAACCGCTCTTGGTGATTAGAGACCGACCACAGGTCGGTGGCTACAACTATCCGATGCGCTTCGTTCCGTGGTATCGCTTCTCAGCAAGATTAGGTTTTACTGGTTGTCAGCGACAATTTGTGGCTCAGGCTTGCTCATTTCCAGCCTGTCGTTGACCTTTTGAATCAAATCCCGTTGTTCTTTTAGTTCTGCCTTAAGGGAATCGAGTTCTCTTTGTTGTTCCTGCACCTTGCGATGCTCCTTGAGAAACTCGTTGAGTAACATCGCATTGATCTGCTCGTAACGAACGGTCTGCGGCTTACCCTCCCGATCACGGACGATCAGATCGGGGCTTACTTTTTCTACTTCCTCAGCAATGAGCCCGAACTGCGATATGGCTGCCGGATCAAGATCTTTCTTATAACGAAAGCTTACCGGCTTAAGCGCCAGAATCGCTTCGCTGGCTTTGCCCATTGGCCTTATGTCCTCCTTGAATCGCGCCGAGGAACTAATCACACCGAGCTTGCCATCTGAATTACAAAAGACCGCAACCCCCCCTGGCGAGTTCGTTCCACTGATTCCGCTGATAAAAGTGTCGCTGATATCCGAATTGCCGATCCGAATGGTGTTGCTCTCGCCCGCCACACCGCCAACGATGTAGCCGATATCGATATTGTTAGTGCCTGTGGTCAGGTTGGTGCCGGCGCCATTGCCCAAGGCGGTGTTGTTGCTACCGGTGTTGTTGAAGAGCGCTACATTACCACAGGCTGTGTTGCCGTCGCTAGTGTTTAGAGTAAGCGCGCTTGCGCCGATAGCCGTGTTGAAGGTGGCGTCGGTATTGCTTTGAAGCGCACCGTCACCCATGGCTGTGTTTTGAAAGCCGGTTGTATTGAGTCGGAGGGCATTCGCACCAACTGCGGTGTTTCCACCGGCAGTGTTGCTAAAGAGAGCGTTCACTCCCACGGCTGTATTTTCGCTCCCGGTATTGTTAGCGAGGGCAAACGCGCCGATAGCAGTATTGAAGCTACCGTCCGTATTGATATTCAGGGCGAATGTTCCGTTGGCCGTATTTTCGGTGCCGGTAGTGTTGGCAAGGAGCGCCTGTGAACCGGTCGCCGTGTTGAAGCTGCCGGTGGTGTTGTTAAAAAGAGAGAATGTTCCAATAGCGGCGTTGTCAACGCCAGTCGTGTTGCTTAAAAGGACCCCGGCGCCAACAGCCGTATTTTCATCTGCGGTATTGAGAAGGAGAGTCCCCGCTCCGACCCCCGTATTAAACTTTCCGGTGCTATCGATCAGGAGCGAATACAAACCAATGGCCGTGTTGTATGTGCCTGTGGTAAGACTCAAAAGCGCGTTTTGGCCTTCTGCGGTGTTGCCGCCGGCGTAATCTCCATCCGGTGGCGGGCTGACCGCCTGCATTTTTGAGAGCAAGGCAAAACACGTGAGCAAGAATACGATGAGGAGTGTTGGAACAAACGTTTTCATGGACGGAGTTTCACAAGGATCTGCCTGTCTTGTCGAGAGCGAAAAGCTCCAATGATTCGGGTGAGACCAATAATGCTTCTCTGGTTTTGAATCTGTGTCATCCGTGCAATCCCGGGTTTCTCAGTCTTCGCTCGATTCCAGTTTGAAACGCTGCTCGTTCTTGCGGCATTCGCGAGTACAACTTGATTCGATCATCTTCGCGGATTAAGCGTTTCGCGTCATGTCTCGTTCGCCAGCCTCCTCGACCAGTGAATTGTTGCGCGCTCACTGCGCCGCCATCGCAAAGGAGGAAGCTGTCCTTCGTGAGGGTGGGGGCAAGGCTGGCCACGAACGTCAGCGAAAGATGAACAGGCTCCCTGTGCGCGAACGGCTCGGTCGCTTGCTGGATAAAGAATCGCCATTCTTCGAGATCGGCCTCTGGGCTGCTTACAAAATGTACGAAGAATGGGGAAAAATTCCTGCGGCCGGAGTGGTCTCTGGCATAGGCAACGTCGAGGGCGTTCCGTGCATGATTATTGCCAATGACGCTACCGTGAAAGCTGGCGCTTTCTTTCCGCAAACGACTAAGAAAGTGATTCGCGCGCAGCGCATAGCTTTTGAGTGCGCGCTTCCCATTATTTACCTGGTCGATTCCGCAGGCGTGTTCCTTCCGATGCAGGATGAGATTTTTCCAGACGAAGACGATTTCGGCCGAATCTTTCGAAATAACTCGGTTATTTCAGCGGCTGGGATTCCTCAGTTCGCCGCAATTATGGGTAACTGTGTGGCCGGCGGGGCATATCTTCCCGTCCTTTGCGACAAAATTTTGATGACAAAAGGCAGCGGCTTATACCTGGCGGGTCCTTCCCTGGTGAAGGCAGCCATTGGCCAGGTCGTGGATGCGGAAGAACTAGGGGGCGCGCAAATGCATGCCGAAATTAGCGGGACGGTGGATTTTTTTGAAAAGGACGATCCATCGTGCCTTAAGCGGCTTCGTTCTCTCGTTGGATTGCTGCCTGAAGCCAAAGAATCCAAAACACCGCGGCCTTCGAAGGAAGCATTCAAACCGGCGAAAGACCCGGATACTGTTTATGATTTGATCAGTTTCGACGGGCAAAAGCAGTACGATGTTCGCGATCTACTGGCCACAGTGGTAGATGAAGGTTCTGTTGATGAGTATAAGGCCGACTATGGCAAAACGATCGTAACTGCGTACGCGCGCGTTAACGGGCGCCCGGTCGGAATTGTTGCCAACCAACGTTTGCAGGTAAGAACCAAAAAAGAGGGAATCCAGATGGGTGGCGTCATTTATTCCGATAGCGCAGATAAGGCAGCGCGTTTTATCATGGATTGCAATCAAACACACTTGCCCATCATCTTTTTCCAGGATGTTACCGGATTCATGGTAGGTCGCGACGCGGAACAGAGCGGAATCATTCGCAGCGGTGCGAAGCTGGTAAACGCGGTCAGCAATTCCATCGTGCCCAAGATCACGGTTGTTGTGGGCGGGTCATTTGGCGCGGGGAATTATGCGATGTGCGGCAAAGCATATGACCCGCGGTTTATTGTCGCCTGGCCAACTGCGCGCTACGCCGTGATGGGCGCGGCTCAGGCATCGGACACTGTGTTTTCGATTCTCGCTCGCGCACGGGACCGAGGTGACAAAAAGACGACGCAGGAAGAACTGGAAGAGCTCCGCATAAAAGTGAAGCAGAATTACGAAGAGCAAACCGACATCCGGTACGGCGCGGCGCGCGGCTGGGTGGATGCTATTATTCAGCCGCACGAAACCCGCGATGTCCTGATTCGTTTATTGCAGTACGTCACGCGGCCGACGCCCGAGGCGAATTTCCACACCGGTGTCATCCAAGTGTAAATGAACGATTGTAGGGCGTCTGTGTCAGCTCCAAAAGCTTTCGGAGTTCACAGAAACGCCCTACAATTGTGGAAAAATCTGCGTAATCTGCGGTTAACAAAATGCCCACCATCCTTATCGAAAAGCAAACACCGCAAATCACTGTTCTTACTCTCAATCGACCCGAGCGCCGTAACGCGCTAACGATTGAGTTACTCAGTGAACTAACCGCCGCCATCAAGATGGCTTCCGATCAGCCGCAGCAGCGCGTGATCATTTTGCGCGGAGCAGGCGCGGCATTTTGCACGGGGTTGGATTTGAAGGAAGCGGCCGATCAGACGAACGCGCATGCGACCGCCGAGATGGTCGCAAATACTTTGATCGCGATCAGCCAAACGCGTCTTATCACGATCGCTGCCGTGCATGGCGCAGCGGTTGCAGGCGGCGCGGGTATTATGTCTGCGTGCGATTTTGTTGTGGCAGCACAAGGCACGAAAATCGGTTATCCCGAAGTGCGCCGTGGACTAGTGGCCGGTCTGGTGATGACTTTCCTGCGCCGGCAAGTCGGCGAACGAAATACGCGTGAGCTATTGTTAGGTTCCGAGTTAATCGACGCGGATCGCGCCCATGAAATCGGTCTCGTAAATCGTGTTGTCGTGAAAGCTGATTTGATGAACGAAGCGCAAAAGTGTGCTCAATCGGTTCTGCAAGCTGCCCCGGCTGCGCTGGCGCAAACAAAACGATTGATCGAAGAACTTTGGTCTAGTTCAGTGAAAGAAGATGTCGATCTTGCGCTAAAGTATCACATGCAAGCGCGCGAATCGGAGGAAGCGCGCGAGGGCATAGCCGCGTTCAACGAGAAGCGGAACCCAAAATGGGTGGAGTCGTAGCAGCAGAAGGCGGAACCGATTGTCCGCAATCGGTTAGCTGCGGGGCCCGGTCAACGGGTTGGGGACAACACGTTCCACCTTGCGCAACGCGGACGGCGGAATAGATACCGCCGCCCTTGAGCCCGTGCCTAAGCAGGCCTAAGCGGGCTGCGGTGGCGGAGAAACCGCCAACCCTGGCGCCGCCGACGGTCCTTGGTACTGAGCGCTGCCGAAGCCGAGAATTGGAAAGAAAATTATCGGCAGCAAAAGCAAACCAATTCCAAAACCGACGCCTTTTCCGAAGCTCTTTGCCACGTCGATGCAAAGGATGATCCAGATGATGAAATTTACAAAAGGAATCAACATCAGGATCACCCACCAACCGGGCCGGCCTGCGACCTTGCAGACGAAATAAGTGTTTAGAATTGGAATAATTGATGCCCAGCCTGGCTGTCCGGCTTTTGTGAAAATTTTCCAAAGCGCCGCAATCATCAAAATTGCGAACGCGAACCAGCAAATCCAGAAGAGTGGACCAGGTGCCTGGCCTTGTGAGCTGGATGAGTACGAATACTCGACCTGCGCGAGCAATGATAGGGGATGGATGAGCAGATTTTGCATAAGTGATATCATATGGATTAAGGGGTTGAAGGCTCAGGTCTATCGGGGTGCATCTTTATGGGCAAGCAAAATCTTTGAACCTTGTTTTATGCAGGTTCTGCTAGTGAGCGTGAAGACATTCGAAGCTAACGAATACGTCTAATCACCGCCATCGTCTCCTCCGTTGTCATCGTCTCCACCATTATCGTCAGCACCTTCATCATTGCCGCTTTCGGCACCGCTTACATCTTCACCTTCATCGTCTGAGGCATCCTCCATGCTGTCGTCGTCGGCGGACGCCACTTCTTCAGCGGTGTCTTCCTCAGCAGCTACCTCTTCTTCCTCTCCTTGGGACATATCGAATGATTCGTGTTCGGCGTAAGATTCCTCTGAGCTGATTTCTTCGTTCGAAACCGATTCCGAAACGGTAACGTCCTCGCCTTCGTAGATCTCGACGCTCGTATCTACCAGCGCCCAGTCGTACGACACAGATGTTTCCCATTCGTAGTAACTGGTCTCGTAAGTGTGAGCCCAATCTACAAGGACGAGATAATCGGCCCGCCATGGCTTATCGACGTAGTACTCATAACCGCGAATGAGACCGATCTGGCCATCGAGCAGGTAAAGCGTCGCGATATAGGCATCCAGCGTAATCGGCTCCTTGATGATGTGGTTGGCCTGCTTCTCCATCTCGCGCAGACCTTTCTCGAGTGCCTTATCTTTTTTAGCGGCCGCCCTAAGCTTCGCGATCTTCGCCAGCAGCTCTTTCTGCTGGGCTTTGATCTTGTCGAACTCCGCCTTCTCCTTCGTAGTCAGCTCACCGCCTTTCTTTTTTCGAGCAGCCTCTTTCGAGAAATTGGTTCGCAGCAGCGCGATAGCGTGGCCCAGCTTCTTGCCGTTTTCGCTCACCTGTTTGTTCTTCGAATCAGTCAGCTCCCAATCCACTTTCATTTGCTCTTCAGCTTGGCGCGCTTCTGCGATCCCTTTGAAAAAGTCGTTGCTCTTCGCACCAAGTGCCGTCCTCGCCATTTTCAAATTCTTGGCGATCAGTTGAGTTGATTTCCAGAATGGCTTGTTTTTCGGCGTTTTTGGATCCAAGCCAGTATCGGCGCGTGCCGCTTTAATCATTGCAGCCAGCGCCTTGCTCGCATCATCGAGTAAAGTCTTGGCATCGGCCTTTTCTCCGGTTGACTGTTTCTGAGCGGTTTTCGCAACTACAGCCAGGGTTTGTCCCGGCTTCGTCGCGCGAGCCACAGCAAAAAGACTGAGCGAAAGGCACAGGGAGAGACTAACGAGTTTGTTCATGGTGGCGCGGAGCGTAGCTGCGCACGAGATGTGCGTCTATAGGACTTTGGGGCTACATCCGCGGCAAGCGTAATTGGGCCAGAGACAGAGTATCTATCATCAAGGCTCGGTAGCGCTGCACCTGACTTTACGAATCGGAATCAAAGCGCGATGGTCGCGCTCAGATGAAGATAAGGAGCGCATCATCGAGACTCAATTGGCGACCAAAGACCGGATGGGGCGTGCCAGTGGCGTGGCTGACGCTTTGTGTTGTCTGGAGTTCGACGTGGCTCGTCATCAAGATCGGGTTGCGCGATCTGCCGCCAATTTCTTATGCGGGTATCCGTTTTCTGGTCGCAATCATCGTCCTTTTCGCCGTGTCCGCTGGAAGAGTTGGCTTGTTACCGCAGCGTCGTTCCGATTATTTGCTCCTGGCTTTTACTGGCGTTCTGATGTTTTCCGTGAATTACGGGCTGCTTTTCTGGGGCGAGCTGCACGTTTCCTCCGGTCTGGCGGCTATCTTGCAGGCGACCATCCCGCTCTTCGGCATGCTTTCCGCGCATGCAATGCTTCCGGATGAACCACTCCAACTGCCCAAACTTCTAGGCGCACTTCTCGCGCTGGGCGGCGTGGCACTGATTTGCGAGCGTCTTCTCGGTTTCAACGGATTTATGGCTTTCTGGGGCGGGCTTGGCATCATACTGGGAGCGGCCAGCGCTGCATTTTCAAACGTGTTGCTCAAGGCGCGTGCGATCCAACTGGCTCCGGCGATGATTGCTGCATGGCAAATGATTTTCGGTGCAGCGCCATTGCTCTTGATCGGATTTATGGTCGAAGGAAATCCGTTGAAGTTTCATTGGAGTGTCGTGTCGATTTTTTGTCTGCTTTACCTCGCGGTAATCGGTTCGGCGCTCACCTTTTTGCTTCTGTACTGGCTATTGCCACGAATGACTGTGGCGAGGCTACAAGCCATCTCGCTCATCACGCCACCTGGCGCCGTCGCGTTGGGTTGGGCAATTGGCGGCGAGACATTTTCCATTTGGTCGCTCCTTGGCGCGTGGCTGGTGCTCGCCGGTGTCTGGATGATTTTCCGAAAAGGAGATGAGCCGGAGCCGGTAATTCAAGAGGGTTAGCTTGCGAAGAGCGTTCGCCTCGATGGACGCGAGGAGTATCAGCTTCGACTTTTGCGAAATGAAGAGGTAGTCTTGCACTCCAGATACGCATGCAGTTGGCGAGTCGATCATGAGTTCCGAAATCTCGGCTTCAGTTGGGCGGTGGGAAAAAGGTGCGCGCAATCTTCAGGACGATGTAAGGACCGTGCAACGCCTCCTGGAAACGGCTGCCGAGATTTTGGAAGCTCCGGAAATCGACCCAAAGGGAGTGGACGGAAAAATCTCGCGACCATCTGCAACGTCAGACACTGTGGAAGCGATAGAAGCCTTTCAGAGCCGTTTCACCAGTGCGGTGGACGGAATTATTGCGCCAGGCAGCCAGACGTTGGCCACGCTACTGGGAGTTGCAGCAAAAGTGCCAACTGCACCGGAAAATGTTTTGGACGTTTCTCAATGGCTTTTTCCTTTTCCTACTGTTCCCGGAGAGAGTTGGGAAGAACGACCTCGAGCGTTTGCATCCCCACGGGCTGGTGGTGCCCGTTTGCATGCCGGCTGTGATCTTTACTTTCCCAAGGGCAGTGCAATCCACGCCGTAGCTGACGGCATGGTCACGCGGGGCCCGTATCCATTTTACTGTGAAACTTTTGCCTTGGAGATAGATCATGGACCTTTTCTTGCTCGTTATGGAGAGATTCAAAGCAAGACCGAGGTCATTGCCGGCGCTACAGTCAGGGCTGGACAGAAAATCGCCAGCGTCGGGCATTTAGTCGGAATCCACGTGCCTAGCGATATGCTGCACTTTGAACTGTACGACAAGAGCCTATCGGGTCCTCTTACGGTTGCGAGTGATTCTGGCTCAGCCATGATGAACGGTGTGCCCTTTATGCGGCGGAAAGATCTGATCGATCCGACATTGAAGCTCATTCAATGGCGGGAAAATTTACCGGCCGCCTGAGTTTCTCGGATGGTTAGCCGACCCGTGGCTCCCCGATTCGTTAGGCTTACTGCGGGAAGATATCTGGCGGTGCCGCCGGGTATTTGGCCTTCAGGTTTTTGAAGTACTTCGTGTAATCGGTTCCTTCCTCGGCGGGCATCCATTCCAACAGCGTCCATTCGTTCGTCGCCTTCTCTTGCAGAAGCCCGGACTGCGATTCGTAATGTTGCTTCCCGTTTGCCGATTGAGGATTGACCTGTATCCAAGCCCATCCGTTATGGACTTTCAGGTACGGGACGACCAGCACTAGATTCTTGCGGCCCTGACGAGCTAATGCGCGTTGAGTTGCCTGCAGGATTGCATTTTTCTCCGCGCTACCATCCGGCGGCGTATGCGCGGTGTTTACTGAGGCGCAACTAGCCAGAAGCAGTGTAGTAACCAGGGAGGCCATTGTGAGGTAGGTCTTCATATAGGCATTTGTTAAACCAAATTTCGATCGTGCCGTCAATCGTCGAAAGATGGTGCGTTTGAGCGAGGCAACAGAGTTCAACCCACCAGCATCAAAAACTCCGGATTGTCCGCCAGGTCCTTGATGAATGGCTTGCTGAATGGTCGACCGTCCTTGGCATCGTACCGGAGGATCTCATTCGAATTCCGACTGGCGACGTACAGGGAACCGTCGTCGCCGAATGCCATTCCGGCTGGGCCATTAAGACCACCGGATTTTGACGCGACAAAGACCTTCGTGGAGTTCTGGCGAAGGTCATGTCGCAGAATTGAATCGGTCCCGCCGCTTCCAATAAAAAGATAACGGCCGTCTGGACTGAGCAATAAATGGATCGGCCTGTCGACCCGATCGCTTCCTGAAACAAGATTTCTCAGAAAGTGCCCAGTATGAGCCTCATAAATCCGTACGCAATCGGCGGCACGATCTGCGACATACAGATTATTATCTGGCGCAAAAATCGCTTCTCTAACTTCTACGAGACCGTTAGACACATGCTTTGCTGATGGGACAAAGGTTCCAGGCGGCAGGTTCAAGTCGGGATCGAGACTCTGGGGGAATGGCATGGGCAGCCCTGGTTGGCCGTGCTTACTTGCGGGACCGTGATACCTTGCGACAAGACTCGTATTTTGACTTGAAACGTAGAGATCGCCGTTGGAATCAAACACTACGTTAAAGGGATGATCGATCCCAGGGTTCAAGTCGGTATGGCGCTTTACAAAAACACCGGCAAAGTCGTGCCGCCCATCTTTGTTGAGCGCGCCGTCAAATTTTAGAACCTCGCTATATTCGAAATACGCGTTGACCACGTACAGATTCTTGTCCGGCCCAAACGCGAATCCGCGAAGTTCACGAAGAGTGATACCCTGGGGAACGCTCTTTTTGTTTAGAGCTTTGCGTAATCTTGTCCCGTCGGTGGAATAGACGTGAATGTTGTTTAGGGAGGTCTTCTCGTCGCCGCCGTGAAAACTAATGTACCATTCTTTCGGCATTATTATACTTTACCGCCCTGCCATTTAACAAAAAGGTTTGTTCCTAGTCCAATCGTAAACATTCTCCGCAAGATATCGCCGGTAACAACGGCGTTTCTTGAAGCACTCCCAGTGGCAGGGGTGAAGGAACAAACGTCTTTTTACAGAAATTCCTGATCCGAATCTATTTTTGCCTTTTCGCAGATAAGATTTTGGTGAAGATTAGCGCGCATTACTGCACAATTGAAGGCTGAAACATGAATTCTGTTTCGGACAAGTCGCTCCCTCTTGGGGAGCCGCCATTGGTGGAACATCCAACGCCTAATGGCGTTACCGAAATCGCTCAACGGTTGGTCGGGTTTCCATTTACTCCACCGGATGTGAAGCTCAAAGACGATGCGCTCTCGAGTTCGAAAGACTGGTTCACTAAGCATGATAAGAATGAAATTGATGAGCTTGATGGTCTCGATTTCCATGCGCCGAGCGGCCCTCAAAGCGTGGGCGTCGTCCCCAAACTTCACAACACTTCAGCGGGAATAGAAATCTACCAGCTTCCTCCAACGTCAAGCAAAGAGACGTTCGAGAAAACGGAAGGCCCATATCGCGCGGGTATAACGAAAAAGTACAGCAACAAGAGGTCTGGGAAGAAAATCGCCAAGTTCAAGGTAGGTACCATGGCGGAGTCGGGTATTGCATGTTTTTACGTGTCTCGGCTGCTGGGGCATCTTGTTGAAGTGCCGCCTGCAACTTATCGGACGATGGATGTTCAAGAGTTCGAGAAAGTCGGAGAGCAAGCCCGCACGACCGGCCATCCCAGTTGCACGGAAGCTTGGGCTAACCTTCGAGCGATGGTGAAATCAGGGAACCAGAAAGTGGTGCTTCCGGATGGAAAGCTTGTCTTTGGATCGCTGGCGGAGAATCCGCGGGGCGAGAACAGCAGTCCCGAAGATTATTGGACCGTCGGTGCGATTAGGGGCCACAGCTTTTACAGAGTCCTGTCCTCAAAGTCGCCTGTGGCGAATACATTGAACTTGAATGATACAGGCTGTCTTCAGGATCTGGCGCTTGCCCAGGATATGGCGCGTGGAGTGATCCTCGATTCAATCTTCCGGCAGGTTGATCGCCTCGGTAATATCAGCGTCGCTGTTTTGCAGCACTACGTCACCAACAAAGGAAAAGTGAAGTGGGATGACAAAGTTAGCGATAACGACAAAGCCGAAGCGGTGAGTCCTTTTTATCCGTTGAAACGCATCATGTACAAGGATAACGACGACGGTATGATGTGGGGAACGAATTCCATCTCGGTAAGTCCGATCCTGAGCGAGACCCATCACGTTGACCAAACGATCTACCATCGATTGCAATGGCTGGCGGGATTGATGCAGGATAGCGAACCAGGTTCGGACGCAAAGATTAAAGAATACTTTGTGAATGCCGTCCATATCTCGGGCGATAACTATGATAAGCTAAAAGCGAGTCTCATTAAGCAAGCGGCATCGCTTAAAAGCAGAGTGGATTCCAAAGATATTCTGGTCGACCTCGATTTCGAGGGAACGATGAAGAAGCTTTACGCAAAGGAGATAGAGTCCGCCCAAGGCAACACATCGGACGACACAGAACCTGTTACACCCTCGCCGCCTCCGGACAACGTCACGCCAATTCCTATGCCGCCACAGCCTGATCTTAACACACCTCGTGAGCGCGAAATCACCCAACACGTAGCTCCAAATGGCACGGTCGAGTTTGCCACCAGACCAGCAACTTTTCCGGGACACCCCGAAATTTATAGCAAGAAGGACATCGAAAAGGAAAAGGAGCTCGCTGACATAGACTTTTATAATGGCAAAACGAAAGATGGATTGGATATTGTCCTGATTCCAAAGACGTATAGCACTTCGCCCGGGTTAAATGTTCATGCAGTGAAGTTACCGCCAGGACTGAGCCGTCTCAATTATGCTGAAGCTCATGCGACAAAGTCTCAACCGAGCGGTGACGAAGTAATCGCAAAATACAAGCAGACCATTCCCACCCACTTCACTTACAGTCCCTCTATTCTGGGTTATTATCATTTATCACGGTTCCTTGATGCAGGCCACGTCGAGCCTGCGATCGTTCGCACAATGGACCTGGATGCACACAAGCCTCTGGCTGATCTGGGCAAGGCAAAGGCTGTCGGATCGAATAATAGAAATCAATGGACAGAGCTAAGAGCCCTAGACGATGCCCACAGCAATCCGAGAGTTTACACTCAAGATGGAAAGCAGCTCTACGGCGCTCTCCAGGTTAATCCCAGTGGCGAACAATCCTATCCGCATTTGAGCGACCTCGCCGGAGCCGGTGCTTTTGCAGCTTCTACTGAGTTTACCAGACTAACTGACGGAAAGCCGCTCAAGCTAAACTACAAAGACGCAAGCGGTAAACTCAATCAGGCTGCTGTTCAGCAGCTCGTACAAGTCAGGGATCTCTCCGACATGCTGCTCATGGATTTCATCATGAGCCAGGCTGATCGTTTCAGCGGCAATATGCATTCGGAAAAGGTCTATCTGTGGGTTGAAAACGGGGTTCTAAAGACCACGACTAAAAAGAGTGATCCTGCAAAGGCTGCCGAACAGTTGAAACAGATCCCGCCTGGAGCAGTTCTAGTCGATCGTTTGATCATGAAAGACAACGATGCCGGTCTGATAAGCGGCAACTCAGCCAAGAGTTCTCATCTCCTGGAAAAAATCAGCCACATGGACCCCAAAAGTTATGACCGTCTGCTTAATCTACAAAAGGAGGTTCAGAAACCCGAAGTCGCGCAATGGTACCAAACAGAGATCCTGTTTACCTTGGCAGACTTCAACACGATAAAGGATAACGTCGATCAAGCCGTGGCTATTCTGACGGCCCGCAAAGACAAAGGTCTCTTTTTGGATGCGAATGTGACAGCCGCACTCGTGGCGGCAGGTACGCAGGAACAAGATCCCGAACCGACGCCCGAGTCGAATGACGTTACCAGCACTACGCTTGCACTTACTGGTTCTGTCGGCCGCTGGGAAAAGGGCGCGGGCAATCTTCAGGCCGATGTCGAAATTGTGCAACGCCTCTTGGAACAGGCGGCGCAAAGGTTGCAAACACCTGAGCTGGATCCGAAGGGCGTTGATGGAAAGATTGCGCGGCCACCCGGGAAGTCGAATACCGTTGGCGCGATCGAAGCTTTTCAGAGCCGGTCCAACATTTCGATCAATGGCTTGATTGAACCCGGCAGTCAGACGTGGCAAGCGCTTCTGCAAGCTGCAGGCAGCACCGAGCCTGATGCGGGCAGCACCACCACTCCGCAGGTGGTAATTACCGGCTCCGTCGGGCGCTGGGAAAAGAACGCGGGCAACCTTCCGTCCGACGTGGAAACTGTGCAACGCCTCTTGCAAACGGCCGCGCAAAGGCTACAAGCTCCCCAGCTTGATCCGAAAAGCATTGACGGAAAGATCGCACGTCCACCCCGGAACTCGAACACAGTGGCTGCGATCGAAGCTTTTCAGAGTCGCTCCAATATTTCAATTACTGGATTAATTGAGCCTGGCAGTCAGGCCTGGCAGGCACTCCTGCAAAGTGCGGGCGAAACTTAACCGAACCCGCTGTCGGGCCGTTTATGCGTTGAAGAAACCTGATGTATCCTACTCTCAGATTAAAGCAGTGGCAGAGTCAGCCCTCGCAAGGTTAGAACAAAGGTCTAGCTCCATTGCTTTGACGGCTTTGTCCAAGCTCCGCTCACAACGACCTGGGTCTCGTCTACTCGTGAGTTTTTCTGGATCAATCGTGCTACGTCCTCAGACTCGATTCGCACGCAACCATGGGAAGCTGCGTACTCGGGAACGATGGGGAAATAATGCAGCGCAATACCTCGGCGCTGCATGAACCATGTCACGTATGTCGCACGAGAATCGCTATTCAGCCTTCGTTGGAAGCCTTGTACGGGATAAGTTCCTTTGGGTGTGCACTTGGAGCCCGATCGCCGACTCGTTGCCTCGTTATCACAATTGAGGCCTCTCAGACCTGCGCCGGGTGACGTTCTAAATGGTCCCGTTTCCTGACTATCAGCATTGGGCCCCGTCCAGGCAAGAGTGAGCCAGTGATCAGGATCGTTCAGGCTTACCGAAATTTCCCGTATGTAGGTCTGAGAAGAATCATCGTTTCGTAAAGGACCAGCAGCTTTCAGGAGTGCCTGCCACGTCTGCCCGCCTGGTTCAATTAGTCCATCAATCGAAATACTGGAACGCTTCTGAAAAGCTTCGATCGCAGCGACGGTATTCGACTTCGCAGACTGCCGCGCTATCTTTCCGTCCACGCCCTTCGGATCAAGGTCAGGAGCTTGTAACTTTTGTGCTGCCGTTTCCAAGAGGCGCTGCACGGTTTTCACGTCCGCTAGAAGATTGCGCGCGCCTTTTTCCCAACGACCAATGGAGTCGGTAATCACTGGTGGCGGAGCAGTGGGAACATTGTCAGGCGCTGCTTTCAAAGCTCGCGACAGGACTTGGAAGGTAGGCTTTCCTGCGTCCAAGGCCTCAAGCTTCTTTGCGCGAGCTATCCGGTCTTTCAGGGTCGGTTTTGCACGGCGTGGCTTCGTTGGCCTTGTTTTCCGGGAAACTCTTGAGCGCGTTTTCTTAGCACGTTTCAAAGGGCGTTTTTTCTTTGGCATAGTTTGTTAGATGGCTGTTTCGTCCGAGAGACTTTGAAATTTGCTAATGCAGCGTGCTCAGTCGCCGCTTGACTGAGTGTCCAGTGTTGATATCGCCGGGATCACTAGGAGTCCCTTGCACCTGGACTTCGATCCAATCGGGAGCAGTCAATTTGAAGTTTCGCTTGATGACCGGACCTGTGAAGTCGTCCATTTCTTTGAATATTTTTCGTTTGCGATCGTAAAAGTAAGTCTGCCAATGCCAGGGCGAATGCCCACCGCTGCTTGCCGTGCTGAAAACGAAGAACTGCGAATCAGGTGACCACTCCATTTTCTGAACGTTGCGTCCGTGCTCGCCGTCCGGGGACTTAAAGTCCTTTGTCGCCAGCACAGTGCCAGCCATGTTGCGAATCTCGACTCGCGATTCGTTGAACGGAGGGTTGGGATGAGTTCCAACAGATAACACGCAAGCCCGAAGCTTCTGATCCGGCGATGTCATGCCCGGACAATTGACCGGCTGGGGAGGTGTGGGACCCGGGGTGGGGGTTTGTTGAGCACAAGCGATGATAAAGACGCTAATTGCAAGACAGATTGAAAAACGCATAAGCGATTCCTTTCGTTTTACAGGTGAGCGCCGATTTTAGGATCTTGCTGAAAGGAAAGCAATCACCTTCTGATCGGTCCAAAAAACGGCGCGCGGGTTTCCACTTGTCGTTGTCGATTCAATGTCGTAAAGCCGGGCTGCCATTAGTCCTGCAGGCGCCAGCTTCGGGACTTTTGCCATTCACACGTTTGCTTCTACCCAAGCGGCGATCGTGCTTTGGCTATGCGCCGGGCCAAAGAGTTTATCCGGGCAGCTTGTTCCACCCGGGCGACAGTAGCCTGGCGCGAAATCGTGGCCAAAGATGTTTGCCCGAGGAATATGATACTGCTCAAGTAACCAGCGAATGAGCGCTGCGGAAGCGGCAGCCTGCGGGGCCGTGAGCGAATCCGTTTCACTGCCAACGTGTTCGATGCCGATCGAGTTTTGGTTTGCGCCCATACAATGATTCGAACGATCGCTGTCGCTCACCATCTGATAGATGTCGCCGTTTCGATCGATGACGTAATGCGCGGAGACCTGCCGGCTGTCAGATTTTTGAAACTCCGCCAGGGCGCTTGCAAGTGACCCTTCAGTGCAGTGTAAAACAATTTTGTCAATGTTTACACCATTACGACAAGAGCAATTCGGGCTTTTTACGAACTGTTTGATTACTGGTTTTGCGTGCGGATTACTACTTCCATGTCCAGCTCGACTCACCTTGAGCGAGGGTTTTACTGCGATGGCTCGGCGCGCTGAGATCGTTATCCTAACAATATCATCTGTGTCTAAGGCGAGCGCCGCTGCCAGTCCTGGCGATAAGTCCGCGACACGTCCGGTCGAAGGATGCGGACCCCAATCAACCGGCCGCGCATCAACCGCTCGACCGTTCGCGGGATTTTCCACACGTGCAAGCGCCCGCCGCAAAAATTCCCTTGGTGTCTCGGCGTAATTCCAACGACAAGCGAAATAATATTGATCGGGGTTAAGCCTGCGCCCGAGTCCGCTTGTTCCGGGCGGCGGGGCCGGCAGAAACAAGTATGTGTATTTCGGATTTTGAAGATCCGACTTGGTAAAAAGAGCGAGGTCTTCGTTCGCAGCCATTCCGAGATCGTGAGGTCCGCCAAAGGTGGACATTTTGCCCTCTACACGAAAAAGAATTTCCTCAGGCTGCGCCGGTAACGGTCGCACCCTGGCGACGCTTTTCCGTACCTTCGACCGGGATGTTCGAGGCGAAGTTTTCCCCGTCGTCCGAGTGCGAGTTGTTTTTAGCGCACGCCGAGACGTTGCCTTGCGCGCTTGTGATTTAGGTTTGCGTGCGGATTTTCGACGCGAAGACCTCGCTGTCTTCGGAGCGCGAGGTTTCTGCGGCGACCGCCGCGTGGCTCGTTTGCTCGACTTTGGTTTACGTTCGCGCGGAGGCATTCGCCTTTACCTATTGCGGGGGCCAAGCGTTGCCGCGAGTGTATCCGAGCGCATTGAGGACCCCGCGGTCGAGGCCGCGCAAAATGTGGCGCATTAGGTTGAGTGTGCCATCGGTGAGGAAATATGCGCCGTGAATGTCTCCGACGCCTTGCTGGAAGAAGCTCGAACAATCTACGTCCCAAACGTTGTCTGTTGGCGATGACGCGTCGGCCAATGGTGGGCGATTCGGAAGACCGCTGCGACCCATCCGCCGCATGCCGAAGTGCTTCAAACCTGCAGACGCTCCGAGGACAGTGTCGCGTCCAGTATAAAGCGCAGTGATTCGATAGCTGAGATTAGCCACAGCGTTGCCATCGTTGTTATCAGGCGCGCCCTCGTCGAACAAATCGCTGTCTACATCGGCCGCGACCATTAACAGTTGATTGATGAGACTAACGAGTAGCGGTTGATTCTTACGGGTCCACGCCGCTGCCATCGCTTTTTGCACGACATAGTTGCCCATGCTGTGAGCGATTAGAGACACTTTCGCTTTACAGGCTTTCGCAGGATTATCTACGGTTTGCTGTTGTTTCTTGGTCAGCCAATCGAATAGCGCGCTCAACACATCTGTTAAATCCTGAGCGCACAGGCGAGCATGCGAGCGATCAGGCTCATAGCCCAGGAGGCTCCCGCGTGATGGCCAGTCGTACAGAATGCAAAGCCCGAGGCTGTCGGGCCCGTCAAAAAGGCTGCCACAAAGCTTCTCATAAAACGCTGCGGCTTTTACAAACGTTTGGTTATAACCATGAACAAGAATCGTGACATGGCTTTGTTTCTCGTTTTCTGCCAGGTCATACTTCGGAAATCTATCCGCCGCCGCAACCAGCAGCTTCTGAAAGTTGCCGGCAGTAACTTTCCGCCAGTTCTTGATGTCGGTGAGCGGTTGTTTGTCGCTGACCCAATAAGTCGTGCCATCGGTGCTGACGTCAGGTCCAACGCCGCCCTGGCTCCGGCTATTTATCATCCAATATTTTGGCATATTGTTGAGGGGTTGGTCGGTTAATGCACGAGGCGAATCGTCCAAAAATCATCCGACAGATTATCGGTAAGTAAGTAAGAGTAAGGCATGGTGAAATAGCCTCTTTTGCCCCAGCTAGTGCCCCATGAATTCCGCACTGTGAACCGCTCGCTCTTATCGTCGTAACCGACAGCAAGAACGGCATGGCCGCCTACAACGCCTTCTCTTGGCTTGGGCATTTGCAGCGCGCCTGTTCTGGCGACTTGCGCGCTCTCGAAGCTGTCGTAAACGGTGAAGCCAAAAACGAACGGAAAACCGTCGGCGAGACAGCCTTTCATCTGCGAAAGCGTCCGATCAACTCGCTGATAACTCACCGCGCGGAATTTTTTTGCCTCCTTGTAACAAGCCGCCGATGGTTTTTGCCTCGGTTTGGCTCCGGTAGGCCAGAGATTTGTCGTCGGATCGGCTGGCGTATCGTCGTAGGGCCACTTGGTTTCCGGGCATGCGCCTTGTTTGGCGACACTTTTTATTCCGTCACGAATCTGGGCGCCGTTATCTAGCGGTATGCTGTGTTCAATGCTTCGCTCGTTATAATAAATGAAGAGACGCGATGGGATGAAATCGCGCAGTTTCTGCTTTTTGCGATCGAACTCGATGGCCGCGGCAATTGCATTTGCAGTGCAGGAGCCAATTTCTCCCTGATTATAAACTCTCGGGCAACGTCTGCGCAGATCGGCTTTGGTGGGAAGCACTCGCAGCTTTGCCAGCGGCGCCGAGTAGAGATGATCACGATTATCCGGAAGGTCCGGCATCCAGCCGAGGCCGAAACGGCTATTTTTTTTGGTCGTTCTTTTCATTGTTCGAGTTGAGAATTGAATTGGAAGGCGAGCACAACTGAAGAATTGTCATTCACTTCTGCAGCTGGCGGTTGCCCACCAGTTGCGTTTGAGCCTTTTACAAATTTAAGAACCAGAGTTCAAGACTTCTTTCCAGGGGTTCCGAGCAAATGTGCAGGCTGCGTGCTAGGCAGTAATTCATCGTCGCCATCGCGTTGGAAGATGAACGCAGCCTGCCCGGGGAGTGAGATGATCATGGCAGAATGGTTTTTGATTGCCGGACGGGTGTCGATCCGAATAAACAAAGAACAAAGACAGAAAGGGCATATATGTCAGAACAAAACCCGAACTTCTATCTCGCAAGAGTCGCTCTCGTTGCTCAACCGACCCAAAACCAGCTACGTGCCTACAGTGCTGTCACGGGAACGTGGGCCAGCCTGGGCGTTGCCGTGGACACCGGAGACACGTTTCTGGTAGGAGGGAACACAGCATTGGTGGCCCAGTCCGTCCAAAACGCATTGCGGGCCTTCAGCTCGATAACTGGCACCTGGGTGTCGCTCACCGTTCCAGTGGACACCGGCGACACTTTCTTGGTGGATACAAACGTCGCTTTGGTCGCACAGCCGACCCAAAACCAATTACGTGCCTTCAGTGCGATAACTGGTACCTGGGCGTCGCTCGGCGTTGCGGTGGACAACGGCGACACGTTTTTGGTGGATACGAGCGTCGCTTTAGTCGCGCAGCCGATCCAAAACGCATTGCGAGCATTCAGCGCTCACACTGGCGCGTGGACTTCTCTCGTTGTCGCAGTGGATACCGGGGACACGTTCCGAGTAAGCGGCAACATTGCGTTAGTGGCGCAGCCGACGCAGAACGCATTACGTGCTTTCAGCGCGATAACTGGCGGGGCTTGGGACAGCCTCGTCGTTCCGGTGGACAACGGCGACACGTTTTTGGTGGATACGAACGTTGCTTTGGTGGCACAGCCAACTCAAAACCAATTGCGCGCCTATAGTGCTGTCACTGGAACTTGGGCGTCCTTCGGCGGTGCTGTGGACGCCGGAGACACGTTCCTAGTAGGAGGCAACGCAGCGTTGGTGGCGCAGCCGACTCGAAACGCATTGCGGGCTTTCAGCGCGATAACCGGCACCTGGGCGTCACTCACCGTTCCGGTCGACTCCGGGGACCTCTTCCTTGTAGGCTCTGACGCATGAAATTAGGAGTACGAATCCCATCCAGCCAATCGCTAAAGTAAAGTAACGCCGACGTTGTCGGGGTTTTGCGTTTGTACGCCGCGAATATTGGCAATAAAACAACTGTTATCCACATCATCGCCCCGGACTTCCGATAGCAATGACGCTGCCGGACGAACCCCGCAGCGCTCCGGCCAATCATCAGGTGTTTCTGATTAGTCCAATCCTTGATTATGGCGCGGTCATGCTCCAGCCAGCCGGAAGGGTTGGTCCCCACGCGGAGCCGGTGTAAACATTGTTACTGAGATACCAGATCGCCGTTTGTCGAGTGTTAGTCTTATAAAGCGTATAGTCTGGATTGCCGTCACCGTTAAAGTCGGTTGTGGCTACCAATGTCCAGCCGCTGGGAAGGATGGGCCCCCATGCTGCACCAATAAGGGTTACTCCCGATAAGTAAGCAATAGCTGTGTAGCCTGAACTGGGATGGAATAAGAGAAAGTCTGGATGGCCGTCGCGATCAAAATCCGTTGCACCTACCACTGCCCAGCCTGGCGGAAGAGTTGGTCCATAAACACCCCCAACGTAAACGTTATTGTTCATGTACCAGATCGCAGTTTGATGTGTGCCACCGTTGTAAAGCACGTAGTCCGGTCTGCTATCGCCGTTAAAATCGGCCGTGCCCACCAATTCCCATCCACCGGGAAGGGTCGGCCCGTAAGCGCCCCTGATGCATGAGGGTCCGGATAAATACCAAATCGCGGTCTGGTGCGTGTTGAGAGCGAACAAGCCATAATCCGGATGATTGTCGCGATTGAAATCGCCGAGGGCCTCTAGCTCCCATCCTGCTGCGAGAGTCGGGCCGTAGGCACCACCGACATAAACGTTGTTGTTCAGATACCAGATCCCTGTTTGACGCGTGTTGGCGTTACGGACTACCCAGTCCGGATGGCCATCGCCATTAAAATCGGCTACCGCAGCCTTGGCCGCGTTGGGTGCCGCCGGCAGTTTAAAAGCGTAGATCTTGTTATCAGCGGGGTAGTAAATGCGGCCGCGAGCCACAATGCCGGTGTTCCATTTCCGTGTGCCGCTCATCATCTCGTTCGCGCCACCGCCGGCGTAAACTACATTCCCGGTATCGCCATCGTAGGCGTGCAAACGTCCGTCACCTGCTGCGCCGGCTACCCAGACGATGGCATTATTCGTGCCATCCGTCGAGGTAACCCAAGTCGAGCCCAGACCCGTCTGGCTCACGCTCCAGGCAGGGACTATGGTAGGCGGACTTGTGGCAGTAACCTTATAAGCCGCAACGGCGTTGTTTTCGGTATGAAAAACAAAATATGTTCCCTGGCTAGTGTGATAAGTGGCAGCCGATTGACCCCTGACAGCAGTAGGAAGGCTTACTGAAGCCACCGGCGCGGTAACGCCTCCCAGATTATTGCGGTCAAGCAAGTAGGCCATTCCATCTTTGCCCAGCGCGAGCACCAACTGCGAAGGCGCCGCTCCCGGCACATCAACAAGCGTGGCGCTCACGCCACCGAGATCCGTATCGCCCTGATCGAGGGAGAACCAATTAGGAGGCGCCCAAAAACCGCTAAAGACAGGTCCGGCTTGCAAACGAATAATGGCTTCACCACCCATCCAGTTACCCTGAGTGTTAAAAGTGTTCCCAGTAATCACAAATATGTTGGCGCCATCGCTTGCAACTCCTGAGTGACCCCAGATCCCGCCGCCGATGGCGGCCGTTGCCCAGGCCCTGACACTGGCAGGATTGTTAATTGATATCCCAACAACCCATCCGCGATACGTGCCGCAGTCGCCAGCGTGCCCTGAAAATGGCACATACACGATACCATTCACGATTGCGAGGCCGCCCCTCTCGTTTTGCACGTTCGAAGTAAACGTGGTGCCGTTGAAAGCTACAGTAGCATCCAGGTTGACCGGCCAACCAGGGTTAGTCGTTCCGGTGTCCACGTTTAACGAATAAACGAAATGCTTCTTGGGGTTGCCGTCGATCATCGCATCAAGGAAAAGCGACCTGGAAGCGAGATCGACAACAGGCGTGCCAGTGATGCCGAGCGGGCTGATGTTGCCGCACGGCAGTCCGGACGTGACCGCCGGGCCGAGGTTGCGTTGCCAAATGACGTTGCCGTTGTTAGCATTGAGCGCATAGACATTGTTCGATTCCGTCACTGCAATGACCATGGCCCCATTGGGACCACCCTCGACATAGAGTGGCTGGGCGTAAACGTTGCCTGAGATTGTTCCGTTGAAGTTCAGGTCGCGCCTTAGATTGGCTGCGTTAGCGGGACTAAATGCAGCGTCAACATAGAGGCCGTCGCGAGAAAGGTGGTTGTGCTGCTGTGTGACGTTGACCTGCGCGTTCGTTGGAAGGATGGCAGACCACCAAAGAGCAATGATAAGCGCAGAAGAAGAATTCGGAATTTTCATGGATCGACGAAACTGCCGGGCTGCCCTTTTGACACCGGGTTTCCTTCTAACGCTGCGCTCTGGAATCTTGTCAAGTTTTTCAAGGACATGATTTGTAACAATCAGATTATCTTTTGCGGCCGTGATCATTACTGTCTTGCAGTCGCGGGTTGCGCCGTGATTTCACGCGCTGGAGAAGCACTCAACGACGCCAAAACTACGAACGCTTGTTACTTTTCCACGAGTTGCCATACGCCATTCCAAGCTTTCCCGGGTGAATTTTGGCGAAGGACCTGAATGCGTTCAAGGAAGACACGGGACGGACCGTCATTGGGACGAATCTGCAGACATTCGCCGGAAAAGCCTCAGCCAAATCCCACTCCTGTGCGAGGTAGGTCCGCCGAGCTTGCTCATAGCGTTCGCGCAAGCGTGCCAAGTCTTCGGATAATTGTCCGGCCGCAGACATCAATTCAAGGATCCGCGTGGTTTCTGTCTTGCCTTTGGCGGAGATGGTATCGATCTCGCGCATTTCGAACTGCGAGCCAATCGCCTGAGCGGTAGTTTCGCCAACCAGGATTTGCGTGCCATAGACACGGTTGGCCCGTTCGAGTCGCGCGGCGAGGTTCGCCGTATCGCCAATCACCGTGTAGCTGCGTGTGTTATCCGAACCGATGTTGCCCACGACGACTTCGCCGGTGCAAATGCCAATGCACAGGTCAATAGCGGGTAAGTCTCGGCGTAATCCGGTGAGGTCCGGCAGTTCCCGACGCAGAGCCTCGAGTGCGGCCAACTGCGCTTGTGCGGCGCGACATGCCAGCACGGCGTGTTCTTCCGGCTTTACGAACGGCGGGCCCCAGAAGGCCATGACCGAATCGCCAACAAATTTGTCCACCACGCCGTTGTGCTCCTGAACTGCGAGAGCCTGCAAACCGAAGTGTCGGTTGAGCAGTGTCACCATGAGCAACGGAGTCAAGCGTTCCGATAACCCCGTGAACCCGACCAGGTCCGCGAACGAGACGGTCATATCGCGTCGGCCGCCGACCACCGCCTCCGCACCGGGCTGCGCAAGCACATGCTCCAATATTCGCGGGTCGATATACTTCCCAAAGGTCTGCTTTATGCGCTCCTTGGAGCGCAATTCTTTCACGAAAAAATTAAAGGATTCGGTCAGTCGCCCCACCTCATCAGTGGAAATGACCGGTAATTGTATGTCGAGGTTGCCTTTCTGGACATCGCGCATCGCAATGGCCAACGACCGCACAGGTCTGCTAAGCCGGTTTGTAATAAGCGCTGCCACTGTCATGCCTAGCAATACCGTGGACGTTGTCGCAGCAATCGTTAACCAGAAGACACGTCGCTCGCGTTGCTCGGTTGCCTTCGCAGCGGAGCCACTCCACGCTGCCATTTTTGAATTGACCGACTCTCGTTGATTTTGGACGGTACGCTGGATGTCATTAAGCAGGTTCAACTGCTGATTGGCCTTGTCATGTTGACCGGCGAGCTGCATGTCGAGCACCTCGCGCTGACGGTTATTGATGATCTCATAAGCAGGTTGGATTTGATCCAGCAGCGTCGCGACCTCGGCCAGTGTCTGACTGCCCGGCGCATTCTTTGGATAGGCGCCAATGATGTGCCGGGCGGCGGAAAATTCGTCTGTAAGTTTGCGAGTAAAAAGCGCGTAATTCTGGGTGGCCTCGGCAACAACTTCGGGGTTGGGTTGAGGAGCGTTCAAGGCGCCAAACCACCGTTCAAACGCAAGACGCCGTCGAAGCCCGAACTCGTGCAGCCGCGCCACGGACTGCGTGAGCGGTAGATCGAAATTTGCTACGACCGTGAGATCCTGCTTGGTGCGGGTTACCTCAAACAGCAAAAAACAGGCAAGCGCGATAGTGAGTAGCAACAGGATTATGGCGAGCCCGTAAATCTTTGCTGCTATGGTTTGCCGGAACGGCATATGAGTTTCACAAGAATCTCACAAGCGCACGCTCAGGGGCAAGCTGAAGTATGCCGTCGGGAAAGGAAAAGTGCCAGCGAAAAAGGTTGTGGTTCCCAACCGGATCCTCGGAGCTAACTAGACTCGAGCGGTAAACCTCTACTCTTACGAGATTGGAGCCAGACGCTTCACTGATCGTTCAAGACCGTTTGTGGTGAGGACTTCCTCACTTCAAGCTGTGCGCTCACTCTCTGCAGGCCCGCAGCGAGTTCTTCAATTTGCTTTTGCAAGCGCGTGATCGTCGCTTCCTGTTCCTCATTCTTACGATGCCCTTTGAGAAACTCATTCAGTAACATCGCGTTGACTGCGTCGTAGCGCACGGTGTAGATCTGGCCGTGTGGGTCGCGCACTACCAGGTCTCGGTTCACAGCAGCGACTTCCTCGGCGATTAATCCAAATTGTGCCGTGTTTGTGCCATCACTCTTATAGTGAAAGGTGACCGGCTTTAGTCCCAAGATAGCTTCGCTGGCTTTATCCATAGTTTTGATCTCCTTCTTGAACCGCCGCGAAGAGCTCATCGTGCCAAGCTGGCCGGCAGAATCAATCACCACGGGAATGGCGTCGCCGACTCCTGTCGTAACTTCGCGAATGGCTGCGATAAAAGTTCTTGAATGAAATGCACCGTCGCCAATGCGTATCGTCCCGGATTCGCCAGCCACACCAGCGTTATCGATATCGAGATTATCCTGACCAGTAGTAAGATTGTTGCCGGCGCTACTGCCCAAGGCGGTATTGCGGATGCCGGTAGTGTTGTTTTCGAGGGCGAACGTTCCAAGGGCTGTGTTGCCAAGGCCATCGGTATTACTTTGCAGCGTATTAGCACCGACCGCGGTATTGTCGCTACCAGTGACGTTAGCAAAGAGCGCAGCGTTACCGCTCGCCAAATTTCTGTTGCCGGTGGTGTTGTTTTGCATTGCTTGATTGCCATCCGCCGTGTTGAAGCTGCCGATGGTGTTGCTTAAGAGCGCACTGGAACCATTGGCCGCATTGTTGCTACCTGTAGTGTTGAAAAAGAGCGCACTTTCACCGGTAGCCGTGTTAGCAATGCCGGTGGTGTTGCTTAAAAGCGCCCCGGCACCAGTGGCCGTATTATCGTCCCCGGTGTTAGAAAGCAGCGTCCCAGCGCCCGTAGCCGTATTGAAACTGCCGGTGGTATTGGTCCTTA
>Ga0193722_1000045_pt1 | contig 28174 bp, 28 predicted proteins | sample H2m1metaG_FD_143044 | JGI IMG/M metagenome (GOLD analysis project Ga0193722, IMG submission 143044) | Soil microbial communities from a riparian zone of the East river system, Colorado, United States - H2m1 | ecosystem: Environmental > Terrestrial > Soil > Riparian zone | place: USA: East River...
GCCGAGATCAAACTGCGTCCCCGCCCGTTGATCTGGAATCGCTCTTGCCCGGCCGGAGGTGCGAGCTCGACGCTCGACCAGCCGATATGTTTTAAGTCCGCCACGGCGGATTCCTTCCGCCGTACGTGGGGCGAATTTGTCAGCAGTCAGGAAACTTTCAGGGAGCGGATTCGCCACAAACGTTCCTGACCCGGCCTTCGAGAGGAGATAGCCTTCTGCCTGAAGCCTGGAGAACGCGAGATTAACCGTCAATCTTGAGATTCGAAGGTCAGTAGCCAAAGCTCGAGAGGAGGGAAGCCGAGACGCGGCATCGGCAAAGGTCCCCGATTTCAACTCATCGCGAATTTGGCGATAGAGTTGCTCGTGCAATGGTCCGGCTGCGCTCCGGTCGAGCCGAATCATTTCGAACGCGATGACTGAACGTCGTCGCCGTTTCTTTAGAAGCGATTGGCTCCTGGACATGCCGATTTGCCGCCGGTTCCTGCGATTCACTTCAATTTGCATGCGTATTCCAAAGCGCAACTGGCATTATCATCTTCTCTCAACTGGTTATTGCTAGATCAGTCGGTAACGAAAGGTTGATGTACTATGTGGAATGCTCGTGGTTCGTCACTGGTCAACTGTAAACCCAGGTCGCTCTTTCTACTTTCGCCGCTGATCTTCCTGTTGGGCATGGGAATTTGTCCGCAGGCGCACAGTGGTCAGGCAAACGTGGCCTATTTCGCGGGCGGTTGTTTTTGGTGCACAGAGGCGGTTTTCGAAGAGGCGCCCGGCGTGACTTCGGTCACCTCGGGCTACATGCAGGGCGCCGAGACTATTCAGGTCACGTTCGATGCCGCGAAAACCAGCTATGACAAACTGCTCATTCTATTCTGGGAGGCTCATGATCCGACCCAGGTCGATCGCCAGGGCCCCGACGTAGGAAAGCAGTACCGGTCTGCAATCTTTTACGTGAATGATCACCAGCGCGACGCCGCGCAAAAATTAAAGGCGCAGGTGCAAAAGTTTTACTCGAAACCGATCGCAACTGAAATCACTCAAGCCGGATCGTTTCGGGCGGCGCCTGAAAATCATCAAAACTTTTGCTGGAAAAACCCGAACAATCCGTACGTCCAACAAATCATAGAGCCGAAGCTCAAGAAACTCGGTCTGAAAAAACCTTAAGAGCAAGCGCTGCCGAAGAAATGAAATCTTTGCCATTGTTTCTGCTCTTTATTTTGCCCGTCAACCTCGGTCTGGCGGAAGATGCACAGGTCGCTCGAATCCGGTGGCAAATTGAGTCCACTCCGATGACGCAAAAAATGACATTGAGTGATGACCAATGGCGAAAGATCCTGGCTCCGGGCCAATTTCAAGTCCTGCGCGAAGCGAAAACAGAGGCGCCATACAAGAATCTGTATTGGAACAATCACGAAAAAGGAATTTATCTCTGCGCCGCGTGCGGCAATCAGCTCTTCGCCTCCGATACGAAATTTGAGTCTCACACCGGGTGGCCAAGTTTCTATGCACCACTGGCGAGAGACAAAGTAACCGAAACCACGGACACCAGCCATGGGATGACGCGTGATGAAGTAAGATGCGCGCGCTGCGGTTCGCATCTTGGACATTTGTTTAACGACGGTCCGTCTCCGACCCGTCTTCGCTACTGCCTGAACTCAGCCGCGCTCAAATTCGTGAAGAGCAAGACTGAGCGGTGAGCCATAAGGCACGTAAGGGACAACGCTACAATGAACAAGAGCTATCTTCGGTATGCGGCGTTCTTCGCTGTGCCGTTTCTTGTCATCAAAGTGATGACCCTGGCGCAGGAGAAACCGGCGAACGGCACGAAACCTTCGGCGCCAGCGGCCAGTAAAACCCATCAGCACACCTCTACGGAACATGATGGGCAACACGATTTTGATTTTGAAATTGGCACCTGGAAAACTGACCTATGGAACCTCCGGCATCCTTTAACTGACTCCACAGAATGGGTCGAGTCTAAGGGGCGTGTGATTGTCCGGAAGGTTTGGAATGGCCGCGCCAATCTAGTGGAGCTCTTAGCCGAGGGCCCAGCAGGTCCCTTCGAATTTCTAAACCTGCGTCTTTACAATCCCCAAACTCACCAGTGGAGCGATTATTTTGCGACCAGCAGGGATGGCACTTTCTTCAAGCCCATGATCGGCGAATTCAAAAATGGCCGCGGCGAGTTTTTCTTCCAGGAAAACCTGGATGGCCGTGCCATGTTTTTTCGATCCGTCATATCGGACATCACCCCGGGTTCGTGTCGTTTCGAAGACGCATTCTCAGACAATGGTGGCAAAACCTGGAAAGTGAAAGGGATCGCCATAGACACACGGGTGAAAGATAAATTTCTACCGCAGAATTCTGACGCGACCAAACCAACTGGTAAAAATGCTTCCACGGAAAATGCCGGACAACATGATTTTGATTTCGAAATTGGCGCTTGGAGAACTCACCTATGGCGCCTTGTAGATCCCTTAACCAGCTCCACGAAGTGGGTCGAATACGAAGGCACTAGCATCGTCCGAAAAATTTGGAATGGCGGCGCAAATCTGGTCGAGCTTGAGGTCGATGGGCCAACCGGTCATATCGAGGGCCTGAACCTGCGTCTTTACAATCCCCAATCCCGCCAGTGGAGTCTGAATTTCGCCAACAGCAAAGGCGGCACTCTGAGTCCACCCACGATCGGCGAGTTCAAGAACGGCCGCGGCGAGTTTTTCGCACAGGAAACTGTGAACGAGCGGGCCATCCTTGTTCGATTCGTTATATCGGACATCACTCTGGATTCGTGCCGTTTTGAACAGGCATTCTCGGACGATGGAGGCAAGACTTGGGAAGTGAACTGGATCGCGATAGACACGCGCGCGGAAGATGAAACGGACAAAGCGCACTGACCTTCGTCGCCTGCCAAACAGAGGCTCGCACGACGCGGACACGATTAATGCAATTTTGGATGCGGGCTTTCTCGCTCACGTCGGATTCTGTGTCGATCGCCAGCCGTACGTTATTCCGACCTTGTATGGAAGAGATGGAGAAAAACTTTACCTGCATGGCTCGGCTGCGAGCCGCATGCTCGGGACACTCGAAACCGGTATCCTCAGCTGCATAACCGTGACTCTTGTGGATGGTTTGGTTCTGGCGCGGTCCGCCTTCCATCATTCCATGAACTACAGGTCGGTTGTAGCGTTCGGCATTGCACATAAGATCCATGAGCCGGCTCAAAAAACGCGCGCTTTGCGCGTAATTTCTGAACACTTAATCGAAGGCCGTTGGGACGACGTGCGCGGCCCGAGCGCAAAGGAGTTGAAGGCAACCTCGGTGCTGGAGTTTTCCATTGAGGAAGCCTCTGCAAAGATTCGAACCGGCCAGCCTCTCGACGATGAAGACGACTATAGTCTGTCAGTTTGGGCCGGTATCCTTCCTCTGACCTTGCAGGCGAAACCGCCTCTGCGCGATTCTCGACTTACGGATGGTATCAAACTGCCAGAGTACCTCTTGCGATCGCGGCACCACGAGGCATCAACTAAAGAACTATCAGCAGAATAAAGACCTAACCAAATCAACAACTGAAAGGACAACAATTATGTCAACCACCACTACTAACACGATCCGGCTTCATCGCGTGCTCTGCGCCGCGCCTGAGAAAATCTATCGTGCGTTCCTTGATGCGGATGCGATGGCCAAGTGGCTTCCGCCAAATGGATTCACCGGAAAGGTTCACCAGATAGATGCAAAAGTCGGCGGCGCGTACAAGATGTTGTTCACTAATTTCACTACCGGCAAGAGCCATTCGTTTGGCGGAACGTATGTCGAGCTGAAGCCAAATGAGCGCATTCGCTACACAGACAAATTCGATGACCCAAACATGCCCGGAGAAATGCAGACGACTATAACTCTCAAGAAGGTGTCCTGCGGGACGGAGTTGAACGTTGTGCAGGAAGGCGTGCCCGGCGTCATTCCTGCCGAGGCTTGCTATCTCGGCTGGCAAGAATCGCTGACGCTGCTGACCAAACTCGTTGAGGCTGAAATTCCGGATCAACCTTGAAACCATCCCGTCAAGGTTGCGCGCGGGAGTTGAATGGGAATATCCACATTGCGTTCTTCGCGCGTTGTAGAGAAAACTGAAACACGACAAACAATAGCAAAACCATGAGTAGCAAAGACAATCGAATCGTACAACCATACCTGTTCTTCAACGGCAGTTGCGAACAGGCCATCGAGTTTTACCGCAAAGCTCTTGGCGCTGAAGTCGAGATGATGATGCGCTTTAAGGAGAGTCCTGAGCCACCGCCGCCCGGAGCGGTTCCACCGGGATCCGAAAACAAAATCATGCATGCCAGCTTTCGCATCGGCCAAACCACCGTGCTGGCATCTGACGGCGACTCCTCTGACAAGGCCAACTTTCAAGGTTTTTCACTATCACTCGCAGTCCCCAGCGAAGCGGAAGCTGACCGCGCTTTCAACGCGTTGGCCGAGGGCGGTCAGGTAAAGCTGCCACTCACAAAGACGTTCTTTTCGCCACGCTTTGGCATGGTGGAAGACCGGTTCGGGGTGGGTTGGATGATCATGCTCGCGTTGCCCGCCCAGAAATGAGCCCAGGCATCCAAGACAAGATCAAAAGACACGGGTGAGCAAACTGAGATTCAACATCACGATATCGCTCGACGGCTACGTCGCCGGGCCGAACCAAAGCGTGGAAAATCCGCTTGGCGAAGGCGCGATCCATATTCACGACTGGGCCCTTCCCACCAAAACCTTTCGCTCGCTGCACGGCGACACAAGAGGCGGCGAAACGGGAATTAACGATGACGTGCTGCGCGAGGCGTTCGACAATCTCGGCGCGACGATCATGGGCCGCCACATGTTTGGCCCGGTGCGCGGGCCGTGGGGCAAGGACCCATGGAAGGGATGGTGGGGCGATCACCCTCCATTCCACCACCCGGTTTTCGTGCTCACACATCACGCGCGCGAGCCGCTGCACATGCAGGGAGGCACGACATTCTTTTTCGTCACCGACGGCATCGAGTCGGCTCTCAAGCAGGCAAGCCAGGCAGCCAATGGCAAGGACGTGGCGCTCGGTGGTGGGGCCAAGATCTTCCAGCAATACCTCGCGGCCGGCCTCATCGACGAGATGGAGATTCACATCGTCCCGCTTTTCCTTGGTAGTGGCGCCCGTCTCTTCGACAATTTCGATGGACACAAAGTGAACCTCGAGTCGATCCGCACGATCGCCGGGCCTGGTGTTGCGCACCTCAAATATCGCGTTCTCAAATGAGTGTAATCAACGCTATGGTAAAAACAGGACTCAGTTTCCTGCGCGACTGCATACTACTGCTCACCATGCTAATAAGCGCGTCCCTGACTGCACAACGCGCACCCTACGATTCGGCGAAACTATTGCCGAAAGCGACGTTGTTTGCGCCGGGCATCATCTCCACCGGCGACTACGAATCGCATGCGACTCTCACGCCCGACGGCCGCGAGATGTATTTTCTCAAGATGGCGCCAGATTTCTCGCGCTGGTCCATCTTCGTCTCGCGCTACAAGGACGGCAATTGGTCGCCGCCAGAGGTGGCGCCGTTCTCCGGTCAATATCAGGACGCCGATCCTTACATCACGGCTGACGGAAAACACTTTTACTTCATTTCCGATCGTCCCGTAGAGGCGAGCGGAGAACGCCAGTCGCATCACGACATCTGGGTCATGGACAAGACCGACTCAGGCTGGAGCGCGCCGCGTCACCTGGCAGCACCTATCAACAGCGATGCCGACGAGTTTTATCCGATCGCGTTGAAGAATGGAACTCTCTATTTTGGGTCGCAACGCAAGGAGGCCAACGGCGTGGGCGACATCTATCGCGCTGTGCCACAGACGGACGGCGCCTATGCGGTCGAGAACCTCGGTCTGCCTGTTAATACCGGGGCGGGCGAATACGAAGCCTTTGTTACCGAGGATGAGCGGCTGATGTTGCTCGCGATCACGAGGCGACCCGACTCTCTTGGCGATATAGATCTTTACGTCTCGCATAAGCAAGCCGATGGCAAATGGAGTGAGCCAATTAATCTTGGACCCGAGATTAATTCGCCTGCACGCGAGTTGTCACCCAAACTCACACCAAATGGCAAATATCTGCTCTGGACGAGTTGCCGGGTGCCAGCACTGCCCGCCAAACCACAGCGGCGAACCACGGCCGAGGTGTTGGAAGACTTGCACGCATCTGGCAACGGACTCGGGGACATTTACCAGATCGATATATCTGCCGTGCCAGCCTTCAAACCGCCAACGAAATAAGTGGGACGTCGATTATGACAAACAAGTTATTCTTGGTCTTGACTCTGTTGTCCGCACTCGGCTGCGGGCTCATTGGCGGTGTTTTCTTTGCATTTTCAACGTTTGTGATGAAAGCGCTGGCTGCTCTTTCGCCGCCGCAAGGCATCGCAGCGATGAAGTCCATAAATATCGCAGTGCTAAATCCAATGTTCCTTGGAGTCTTTCTCGGCACCGGTGTGGTCTGTATCATTTTGGTTATCTCCTCAGCGCTCGCCTGGCACAAACCGGGCGCCGCATTAGCGCTTGTTGGCAGTGTCCTTTATCTGGTCGGAACGCTTCTGGTGACGATTACCTACAACGTTCCGCGCAACGATGCACTGGCAGGTCTTGACCCCGTAGGCGCGGAGTCGGCACAGTTTTGGACCGATTACGCACGTATTTGGACGGTGTGGAACCACGTACGGACGATATCAGCCGTCGCTGCATCAGTTCTGATGATAATTGCACTGTGGTTCTCTGCTCTGCGTCACTCCGCTTAGTGCATGGCCACGCAAAAAAAAGCTAGACGCAGCGGTCCGCAACGACGGTGTCCCGCACAATGTTCATCGATAGCTGATTTTCGCATACCGGAACACGTGTGAACAACTGGTCTTGTAAGACCTTGCTAACTGGGTCTTGTGACTCAATTGATCACTGCCACTTCTAAGCGAACACGGTAAGAATAAGAATCCGAATAAGAGTAAGAAAAGGACCTCAACGTGATAAAAGATCTCAAACCCATTCTATACGCGGGCGCGCTTGTTGGCGTGCTCGACATCACGGCGGCCTGCATCCAGGTATACGTTTCATACGGCTATGCACCGGCGCGGCTGCTGAAAGGCGTCGCTGGCGGGCTGCTGGGCCGGAGTGCGGTTGAAGGCGGATTTTCAACCGCAGCGCTCGGTCTCTTGATGCATTTTACGATGGCGATGACTGTTGCAGCGATTTTCTACGCGCTAAGCCGACGGCTTCCGTTGCCCCAAAAGCTTTCGGGAGTCGTGGCTGTGGGACTGCTTTATGGAGCGGCGGTTTTTGCAGTCAATAATTTCGCGACAGCACCATTCCTATCGTGGGTTCGCAGTCTCTATCTGCATACGCCGATTTCATTCAAGCCCCCCATGGGCTGGTCGCAATTAGTCATTCACCTGTTCTGCGTAGGTCTGCCCATTGCGCTGGTGATGCATAGATATGCGCCAGCGGCGGTGCGTCGCGCTCGCTGAAAAGTGAGCAACGTCACCGAGAATGGTCGGCTGACCGTCGTTCTCGGCAAAGTGGCCTTATCAAAACGTGCCGAGTGGATATTGTAAAGGAATCCGCGATCGAGAAGTTGGCTGACGCAGTTCACAGCAGCCATGAATCCGAAGACGGTTGGTTTGATTGTAGCCGAAGAGATGGCCGCGGCCGATCTAATGGGTCCCGCCGAAGTCCTTTCGCGGGCGACAATTGGAAAGAGTGACCAGCCGGAAGCGCGTGAATCCCGTTGTTACCGGGTGATGACGATTGGTATCAGCGCAGAACCATGCGTGACAGAATGCGGTATTATCGTCAGACCAGATATTGATCTCGAAGAGGCACCGCCGCTTGATACTGTTTTTATTTGCGGCAGCAGCGGATTTCACGGCGAAAAGCTCAACAGGAGGCTCCTGAAATGGCTAAAGCAGCGGGCACCGAACACGCGACGTATCGCAGCGCTTGGGAGAGGTATCTACGCGCTCGCAGCAACCGGGCTCCTGGATGAGCGCCAGGGAGCGATCCATTGGCGGTTTGCGAAGGATGTCGCTTCGCGATTTCCCAAACTCCGTGTTAATCCCAACAATCTCTTTATTAAAGACGGCCCCTTCTACACTTGTGCAGGTGGTGCATCAGCCGTCGATTTCGCGCTTGCTTTAGTTGAGGAAGATTACGGGCGTCATGTCGCGTTGGCCCTGGCTCGCGAATTGGTTGTTCACGTCAAGAGATCCGGGGAACATGAACAGTACTCTGAAGCCCTGAAGTTTCAGATCCAATCGTCTGACCGTTTTGCTGATCTTCCCGCGTGGATTTTCTCTCATCTCAGCGACGACCTTTCCATAGACGCTCTCGCCCAAAGAGCGGCCATGTCCCGCCGTAACTTCACTCGTCTATTCCATGAAGTCTTTGGTAAAACCCCTGCTCAATTCGTCGCGGAAGCGCGTATCGCGGAAGCGCAGCAACGATTGTTAGTTCCTCGCAATAGTGTTGAGAGCGTTGCTTCTTCTCTCGGATTCCGAAGCGCAGATGTGTTCAGTGTGGCTTTCGAGAGGTTCACGGGCATCCGACCACGCATCTACCGCGCTCTGAGACGAGCTCCTAAAAGCAATAACAGTTCGGCGAACGTGGCTCCTCACAAATCTGCTGGGCGCTCAAGATCGACTGTATTGCGCGCTGCTTAGAGACCCATCGTCAATTCGCGGACTCGCTGCAACCGCGGCGTGTATCGCCGCGCTGCTTGAGGCAACAATGCGGGCGGAGCGCCTGGACACAGCGAGGCGGCTACAACACGTTCCAGTTTCGTTGGCGTTCAGACATTCCTGGCCGTCTGTGCGGCTCGGAACGACAAAGAGGCAGCCCGAACGGGCTGCCTCTTTAGTAACCTAACTAACGGAGAAAGTTTAGAACCTCTTCTTTAGCCCAACGTACCAGAATCGGCCTTTGATCGTGGTCAGTGATTCGTCGTAGCCATTCTCAAAGTTGCCGGCCACGAACGGTGGGTCTTCGTCGGCCACGTTCTGCATGCCGAGCGTAACCGTGGTGTTGTTGAGCCACCACTTCCAGTTGCTGCAGCCGTATTCAGCCGTGGACACCGGGAGGACGTTCTTTTCCTTGCCATCTTTCATCTTCACGTTCTTCCCGCCGTCTTTCGCGAAGCCAGGTACCTCGGCTGAAGCAGGCGGCGGCAGGTTAAACGTATAATTCAGAAGCAGGTCGAACGTGATCCACTCACGGACCTTGCGCGCGAAGGGAGACTCCTGACCGGTAACGGGGTCAGTCCTCGGGGTCTGCGGCCTCGAGCCCACTATGGATTGGTTGTCGTCTTCGTATTGGCCAATCCAGTGAACTATTATGCCGGTGTCAAGACCCTGCATCCATGTGTCAGCCGGACCGTCATAGAAAAGACTGAAATTTGCACGATGCCACGGGAGCGAGCTTGTAAGGTTGAAGCTTGTCGGTAGGAATTCGCCAGCGATACCGAACCGCTTCGCGTCGGGACTAGTCTGGAGTTCGGCCCGGGAGAGCCAGGTGCCATTCACCGAGGCTGTCAGCTTCCCGAAATCTCCCTTTCCGAAGATATTTGAATCAAGAATATAGATGGCTTCGTAATCCAGACCTTCGAAAATCGCACCGGCAAGATTGGCCGTCGGGTCAGTAATGAGAACGACCGCACCGGTAACTGCATCACGCTCCACCAAATCCGGAAAGATGGCCTCATTGTTGAGAATGAACTGCGCGCCCAGGTTCACGACGAGATCGCGCATATCGATATGCCACCAATCCGCGCTGAGTGTGAGGCCCTTCAACCACTTCGGGCTATAAACCGCTCCGTAGGTCCATTCATAGGCCACCTCCGGATGCAGAAATGGGTTCCCGGCAATGCGTTCCTCAACTTGCGGATCTGGTGTAAGCCCCTTTGGATCCACGACCAGCGGGAATGCCTGCTGACCCGCTGGCGACAGTTCAATCACCGTCGGCGCGTGAAAGGCTTCAGAGTAACTCCCACGCAGGGTCAACGCACCTATATACTTGGGATCAAGCGGCTGCCAGCGTATAGATACTTTCGGCTTCTGCGCGTCATAGGTGGAGTGCCCTTGCGGAAAGTTGGTACTCAAGACTGCAGAAGTATTCTGGCTGTACCACTCCTCACGTTCGGCAAAGTCAACCTCGAAGCTGTAGAAGCCGGGGAAATTCCATGCCGGGCCGGTGAAGGGTATTCGCAGTTCCTCGTAAATCGACCAAACGTCGCGGTTCACCCGTGAGCCCTCGCTGTCGGTGGAACCGATTGTTTGGAACGTTGTGTTCAGCGAGTCTGGCTTGCGGTCCCATCGCTCTCCGTGATACTCGCCGCCGATCGCAAACGACACCGAACCCCCAGGAAGCTTAAACAGGTCACCATTAATCGTTGCATAAGCCAAAGGCAGTTCAAAAGTGCCGGTATTATGCAGGTTCACGTACACCCGGTTCCTCGCTACGTTCGAGTTAGTGCCGTTTGTGCCACCAAACGGATTAAACGCCGTAGCCGGGTTGGTATCCAACAACGCGTCGCGCAACCCGGGCTGGCTGACGTCGCCTAAGGACAACTGCTGTCCCTCGTTGCGGGCGTAACGGAAACCGGTTTCCCAGTTCCACGTCTTAAAATAATCGCCAAACTCGCCCATCTCACCCTTGAGTCCGACGTCGAACAAGGAATCCCAGTAAGTAAACTTTGCGCTCCTGATACCGGTGTCGTTAATGGCGCGAAACCGGACGCCAGTAGTCATGGGGACCGGGACTCCGTTAATCACCAAGGTCGTATCGCCAACTGTGAACGGATTAAATGCATTCTGGATGGGCACACTAATTCCACTGGGAGCGAACGCCACGCTGGTACCCGGCCTTTTGAAGGGATCCGGCAGAAACGGCACAGCGGCCAGAGATGCATCGAAGAACGACCGCGCAATCTTGAAGTCGGCAAAAATGGTCAGGTATTTGTCGCACAGATCACGAGTGAACGAACCATAAAACACCTGGCGATCTGCCGGCGGAAGGTTTGGTGTGACAGCCGCGAAGTTGTACGCAATGTAGTCCCCATCTCCAGGCTTGCCGTTTATGATACCGGGCACCGTGAATGGGTTGACATAGAATGGAGATGTCGCAGCGTTTGGCGCGGAGTGCGGTGTCGGAGAGTTCGCGCTGAAAAACAAACTGGGAATCAAACGGAAACCTTGTACGCGGCCAGGTTCATTGGTGCTGCGAACATCGAATCCTCCAAAGCGAACGAAATTTCCGTTGGAAGAAATGTCTCGGTCGCGGCTAAACAGCCCACCGGTTCGCTGAAAGAAATCGGCAATGACAACGATGTCGGTCTTGTCGTCGCCCGTGCCGGCCTTCAACCAGGACTCCCATTCACCCATCTCGTTGGATGCGCCCAGGTTCGTGTTCCCATAGGTACCCCCAATCTCCAGGCCGCGGAATTTGTGGATCAGGAAAAAGTTAACCACACCGGCAACAGCGTCCGCGCCATACACGGCTGAAGCGCCATCCTTCAGGATGTCGATGTGATCGATCATCGAGAAGGGAATGAGGTTAATGTCGACACCGCCAAAAATGGACGCCGACGCGACACGTTTGCCATCGACCAGGATCAAAGTCTCTTTTGGCAACAAACCGCGTAAATTGAACTGAACGGTGCCGTCACCACCGTTACCCATGTTCAGATTCACGCTGCCTCCAGCTTCCTGCGGGATAAAGGTAGTCAGATCTGTTGCGTTGCGGATGCCCAGCTTCTCGATGTCCTGAGGCCGATAGGTATCCACCGGATTGGGACCCGTTTCTTCCGCAGTTGGAATGTTCGAACCAGTCACGACTACTCGTTCGACTTCTGCTGTACCTCCTGCAGGGGCAGCACCTGCAGCTGACGCAGGCGGTTCCTGGGCAAATGTGGCGGATACAAAAAACATTCCCGTCAAAAAACTGACGGAAACGAACTTCGTTAGCAGATTCTTGATCATTGGTCTCTCCTTTGGTTTTTTGGTTGAGGTGTGATGTGTGAATCGGGTATAACGCGGAAAGAAGTTTTTCCCCTAGGCCAAAGAAACGAGGGTTTGGGCAACTGCCTGTTTCAGGACCCCGATGAGTAGCAGACAGGTTCGCGTGACCTCGATTGCTATTGCGAGGCGGGCGTTAAGCGTCAGATGCGCGCTGCGTCAACCAGTCCACATCGTGTTCCGGTTGAATCCGAAGATTCAGTCGAAAAATTTTCTATCGCGTTTGGCATCGACGCCTGTGCTACAGGTCGCAGCGCGACATCCTGACATGTTCTCGTGTCTATAAGTTTGATCGAATTAGCCGTTCTCTGCTCTGTAGACAGAACGACTAGTCAGGCATGCCGGATGTTGGTCCGGTAAGCTCTACCAGCTCAGTTACCGAGCCGTTGGGAAATCTCTCTTTCACTAGAAAACGTGGAGCCTGTTTTGTGACGAACACTTCATACGTTTCCGCGCCGCTACGTTTATCAATTCGGTATGAGATACGCACGGTTTCAAAGGAGCCCGCGGGGACCGCGGTCTTCTCACTTTTGCCGATTCGTACCCTGACAAGCGAGCTTCCCGTGCCGGGATCGTAGACATTAAATTTGGATTCATGCCCCTCGACATACTCCTTCAACGCCATGACAGCGGCCCAGTCAACACGTTGATCTACGGTGTCGTCACTTATCGTCTCGTTCACTTCACGTCTCTTGGACGGTTCTTTCTGGGCAGTTATGAACCCAGTTACTCGACTGCCCTGGTAGGCGAGCTCGAACACACTGCGTGCCGCGCTGCCTTGCCCGAACCTGAGCTTTGCTAACACTGGAGCAAATGTCGGCGAGACAACCGCCTCCCAGGATTGGCTGAAACTCCCGATGACAACGTTTGAGAAAACATAATTTCCTGAGTCAACGGACTTGCTAATCTGAATCCGGCTCCGGCCAACCTCTTTACCGTCTACTAACGTTCGGAACGAATAGGATCCCGTTCGAATCCTTGTTGCATCAAAATCGCATCGCGCGACTTCTTCACCTGCCATCGCCAAGCCGAGGCAGACAATCCCAATGAAGTTCATTACATTCAATTATGTTCACTAGCCGACCTCCCACAACTAGGCGGACTGGTTGAGTTGTCTTTGATCGAGGAATGAGAATATCCCGGACCAGTTCGGGGCCTTTTTTATTCGTTAGGTTCCAGCAATAACTCGCGCAGAAGCGCTACTCACGCGTGTTATGCAACCCTGGTCCACCCGCTACAGCAGAAACGCTCTATGCTTGCACGGACTGATCGCCGCCAGATTTTCCGCCGAGGCTTTGCAAGAGTGATGGCAGTAGAGCCGTCAACCCTTCCTGATGGTCCGCGGTGGGGTCCACTTTCCCGGCCGGAGTCAGTTTATCCACGATCTTTGGCAGGTATTCAGCAAGGAAGTTCGACGCCAGAGTCGGATCCACTCCCATTCTTGCCGCGAGTGCACGAACTTGGTCGGAACCCAGCGCCTGTTGAATTTGATTGCTGGAAACCGACTGGTTTTCACCCATGCCAACCCATGATGAGAATGCGTCACCCTGGCCACTCTGGGAAAATTTATTGGCAAGGCCCTGCAAGCCTCCGCTCTGAGCGAGAAGACCGCTGAGAATCCCTATGAGCGGGGCCGCTTCGCCAGAAGTGTCACTTTTTCCACTGACTGCGCTAAGGATCGAATCAAGTAATTCCATGATATTAATGCTCCTTTAGTTTGCGTTTGTTTTTCGAATAAAGATGAAGACGCGCCATCCCCTAAGGGAAAGTATCGGAGCAGAGCAAACATAAACAAGTCAAATTCAGGAGCCAGCGCCCAGTCATTTAGTTCTCATCGGAAGACTTATCATATCCGTTGCCGCGAACTGCAAACTCCACTTGCTCAGTATCGTGAAGGCGACCGTAATCCACGGTGAGCCGGCCGCCACCGTGCTCGGTATAAATCTCGACGAAACGTTCGCCGAAACGGACGTCGCGCCAGCTGTAATCCTTTTGCGTTTGAACTGCGGCCGCAATGACCGGATCGATTCCAACCACTGACACAATAAAGAGGATCCGGCTGGATTCGAGCGACTCGGGAGTTGCGCCAAACAGCGGACTCGTTTCGTCGATCGTGTGCCGCAAAGTCAGCGCCGCGGGAAAAACAGTCAACCGATCGAAGTGAAGTTTGAGAACATAAAAGTGGCGGAAGTCTCCGCCTTCTAGCAACGGTTCATCACGCGAAAACATGATCCGGAATTCGGCCTCAACCATGCTGTGGTGATTTTCGTTACCGATCCGCACCATTAGTGTCGGCTTCCCGTTTAAGAGCGCAATGACCATTGAATTGCTGAACATGACGCGCGCGATCGGGCGCGAAAAGCGAACAAAGATCAGCCCAGTCATGACCGCCAGCAAAAAGAGCCCGCTCATAATTTCAATGGTCGTGACGATGTGGCCATAGAGCGTTTGCGGATACATGTGGCCATAGCCAACAGTCGCCAGCGTTTGCACGCTGAAGAAGAAGCAGTCAAAAAACCGGTGCCCGCCAGTGCTCCCGGCGATACTTTCTGGCTGGAAACTGTACAGCGCGGCGAAAAGAAGGTTTAGCCCGACGTAAAGACTGCCTACACACCCGGCGAACCGCGGCCAGCTCAAACCGAGCAGCCAGCGATAGACATCTCGCCACCTCCATGCGTCGGTATTGACCTTGACGAACTCGATTTGGCCTGCGTGGAGGGAAACGGGAGTAGGTTTCCTTTTCATGATCACTTAATCTGCACTCCTCGGCAGCTGGTCAACAAATCCAACTATGGCTTTGAGGATTTGTTGGTCGATATCCTCTTGCGTTTGGCCGCTTGCCTGAAGCTGGCGTTTCGGCACACGCAGCGAATGGTCTCCTCCGTCAACGATGTGTAGAACGTTTTGCGTTTTCATTTCGGTTCGTACGCGCTCAAGCAGGTCCAAAGGACAAAGCGAATCCCGCGAGCCTTGGACAAAGAGAATCGGTGTATTCAGGGCCCGCAAAACTTCGTCGCGAAGTTTTGTGCGATCTCCCATCGCGCAGAGCGGATATCCGAAGCAAACAAGGCCATCCACTTTTTCTTCAAGCGAAAGATGACATCCAACGCGGCCACCCATGCTCTTGCCAATTAGGATTGTCGATTCGGCCGGATGTTGTTTTCGCGCGTCGTTCAGTGCTTCTCGATGCGCCGCGATAAGCTTTGGCAATGGATCGGGCCGTTTCCGGCCGTCGCGCATATAGGCGTAATCGAGAGTTTCGACGTCGCCGATTTCGGACAAGCGACGCTTCCAATTCTGCATCCAGGGATGAGATGAAGGAGCGCCTGCTCCGGGAGCGAATAAGATTAACCGTTTCATGCAGACAATCGGCGGTCATAGATCGCGGCTACAGCAGCGAATAACTATTGCACCGTCACCAGCGTGCCGATTGGGATCTCGGAGAAGAATTTGCGGGCAGCTTCCTCGGGCAACCGAATGCATCCGTGTGACGCTGGATAATTTGGCACGATCCCGGCGTGCATTCCGAAGTCGAGACAACTCAGGCGCATGAAGTAAGGCATCTCCACATGATAGATGCTGGAACGATGGTTTCGCTCCTTGTTCGTAATTACGAAATCCCCTCTGCGTGTGGAGTAACCCTGGCGGCCAGTAGAGCATTGCGCGCGATATACGGGCACGCCGTTCTTAAAGAGAGCCACCCGTTGCAAAGCGAGAGAAATTTCGACGCGCAATTGGTCTGGCGAAGGCCCACTACCAAGAAGAATTTGCGAGGAACGCCAGTGACCAGTCTCCGCGGCGATGTCCAGCGCAGACATTTTATCGCGCTTGGTCAGTTGGTTCCGGCTGGCGCCTGCCGCAATCAACGTGCGGACGTAATCTTCCTTGCCGAGACCCGCTGCCAGCATGAGCACGGTGAGCCCCTTGTCTCCTTCAACATAACTGCTGAACGATTTCGAGGGGAGCAGCGTCAGAAAATCCTTATCACAGCGCGATGGCAGAACCGTGTTCGGATCGGCGCCACAAGATAAAAGCGTGCCAAAAAGCGAAGAGTCATTTCCAGCGACGGCATATGCGAGCAGCGACACATTTTTTCCTTCAGGTGTTGGAGGCGCAGAATGCTTGCTGAGCAGCAACTGGATCTGGCCCTTATCTGCCGTCGTTAGGGCTCCTTGAAGAGCGCGCCGGGTGCTGCTTCGCCACTTCGGCGTTGTGGGCAAACGTTCCACAACAGACCTGATGATTTGCGGATTGCCACCATCCAGCGCCATGCCCAGCAAATCGCTGTCATCCTTGCACTGGGCGTCCACCTGAAGATTCGTCGAGCGGGCGAGCAACTCCTGAAACACTTGGAGATTGCCATGCATGGCGGCGGCCATCAGCGGCGTAAAACCATTCTTGTCAGCGAGATCGACAAGGGCACCCGCGTCTGTGAGGCGCTGCGCTGTTTTCCAATTCTGCTGCAACGTTGCAATCAACAACGGTGTCCGGCCCTCAGCATCATGGCCGTTTGGATCGACGTGGTCGATCAGGCACAATTCGATAAGCGAATCGCGCTGAATCGTGACGGCGCGAACAAGTTCACTCGGCGAAATGGAAATGCGCCTGGGAGGTTCTGGTCCAAGCGCTGTCGCCCAGAACAATACCAAAAGTACGACGCCTATCCGAAAGACGAATCGCCTCTTGAACACGCGCATATGCAGGGTTGGGCCAGGTATTATACTGGCTGTGTCCAGCACTGTAATAGGGGCCGGATTGAACTGCGAGCCTACCTTCGAGCAAGCCGGGATTGGACGTATCCAGTTGAACGTTGCATGTTCTGCGCTGTCCAAATTCCAACCGATGCGCTTATCCATTTTGACCCTGTGCGTTGCACTCAATACATCGTTTGCCGCGCAACCTGAGGCTGTCCCGACGCAAACTGTTCCTGCCGCTGCGGCTGAAGCCGGCAAAGATGTCGTTCATCAACTGAACAATGCTTTTGCTAAAGTCTTCGAGACTGTCGCGCCAAGTGTCGTCATTATTGAAGTTTCTAAGAAAAACGATATCGCCGAAAGCTCGCCCCTCGATGACTTGTTCTTCCAGGGTTCGCCGGATGAGAATAATCCACGGCGAAACCCCGGCGCGCCACGACCGATCCAAAGCGAAGGCTCCGGTTTTATCGTTCGACCAGATGGTTACATTTTCACGAATTTTCACGTGGTTGAAGGCGCAGACAAGATAGACGTAAAATTGAGGGACGGCCGGAATTTTTCGGCAAAAATCGTGGGCACAGACGAAAAGACCGATATTTCGGTCATCAAGATCGATGCCAAAGATTTGCCGGTTGTCCAGCTGGGTGACAGCGATGGGGTGCGGGTAGGCCAGTTTGCGTTCGCGATCGGGGCACCCTTCAAACTTGATTACACGTTCACTTACGGTGTGGTCAGCGGCAAAGGCCGGAGCAAATTGCTTCAGACGGGCGCCTACTCCATCTCCGATTATTTGCAGACTGACGCCTCGATTAATCCGGGTAACAGCGGCGGCCCACTGTGTGATATCGACGGCAAGGTGATCGGCATGAACACGCTGATTAACGGGATGAATCGCGGCCTCGGCTTCGCGATCCCCAGTAACATGGCGAAAGAAATTGGCACCGAATTGATCGCCGGTCACAAAATCATGCGGCCTTGGCTCGGCATCCGGATCGAGACGCTCGGCGACGACGCGGACCTTCGTGATTTGTTTAAAGGCGCCGACAAAGGCGTCGTGGTACGCACGATTGAAGCCGATGCGCCTGCTTCCAAGAGCGATTTGCGCCCGTTCGACGTAATCACGCATGTGGATGGAACACCGATCGAAACGGACTCACAACTACAGCATGAGGTTTTGAAAAAGAAAATCGGCCAAAGTGTTCAGCTGAGTGTTTGGCGCAAGGGCCAGACCATCAAGGTCCCCGTTAAAACTGGCGAACTGCCCAACGAGATTGCGCGAGCATCAAATGCGTTGCCGATTCAGCCGCCGAAGCCGACGCAGGAAAACGTCGGCAAATTCGGCCTGCAGGTTCAGGAATTGACGAAAGATGTTGCAGAGCGTCTTCATCTCCCGATCCAGCAAGGTGTTGTCGTAACCGATGTCGAAGACAACAGCATCGCTGCAAGTCAGGACATTCAGCGCGAAGACGTCATTACCGAGGTAGACGGCAAGCCGGTCACCAACGTGCAGTCGTTCCGCGAAGCGCTGAAGAAAGCCGACCCGAAACGGGGTGTCCTTCTCTATCTCGATCGTAAGGGCAGCAAGACCTTCGCAGTCTTAAAAGCCGGCGATTAGCTCTTCCGGTTGCCGATCACTAACAGCGCAATCCCGCCAATCAGACAAATCCCGCTAGCAATCGGCGGAAAAGCGATCCCATGGCTTTCCTTGTGGGTGATCTCGAGCGGGCCGAGTTGCGCGTCCTTCTTTTGCGTCGTCCACCCCAAGCCGCCCCAGGCGAATCCGATGATGCCGACGATAATAAGGATGATGCCGACGATGGCGGCGGGTTTCATTGATGTGAGCTTACAATGAGCGGCGGCCTTGGATCAAATTGATAATCAGCACCACAATCGCAATGACGAGCAGGATATGAATGAATCCACCCATCGTGTAGGAGCTGACCAGTCCAAGGAGCCAGAGCACCAGCAAGATCACGAATATTGTCCACAGCATAATGTTCCTTTCGGTTGGGTCACCTGTTCCTTCGTGGGATGGGGTTCCGTTGCGCTTATGGAAAACAAAATTTCTGCAACGGATCGCTATTTGTGGTCCGCTCGAAGAATGGCCACCACTACAGTTTTTCCACTACGGTACGCAGGTTCCAGTCCGCTGCCTCGAGTTTGCGCCGCGCAGACTCGTAATCGCATTTTGCTAAATCGACGACCACCCGCACGGCGCGGTCGCGCAGCTTGGCACTGTTGGTATGCAGATCAATCATCAGATTGCCGCGTACCTTCCCCAGCGCAACCATCGCGCCGGTGCTGATGATGTTGAGCGCAGCCTTCGTCGCCGTTCCAGCTTTCAATCTGGTCGATCCAGTCAAGATCTCGGGGCCCACGGCGAGTGCGATCACAAGATCGATATTTGTAGCCGCTGCCGCCGGCTGCGGCGCACCGCGGTCAACGACCCCAGCTACAGCCGGGTTGCACGTCAGCAGAATCGTCTTCGTACCTAGCGACTTTGCGTGAGACAGCGCGCCGAGGACAAAAGGTGTCCGGCCGCTGGCGGTGATCCCAATGACAATATCGCCATTTTTTATTCCCCTTTCCCGCAGTGCCAATGTGCCAGCGCTTTGCTCGTCTTCCGCGCCTTCCACACTGCGATAAAGCGCATTCGTGCCGCCGGCAATTATTCCCTGCACAAGGTCGGGCGACGCGCTGAAAGTCGGCGGAATTTCGCTCGCATCGAGAACGCCAATGCGCCCGCTACTGCCGGCCCCGACATAAAACAGCCGGCCATGATTCCGCAGCGATTCAGTCACGATTTCAATCGCTCTGGCAAGGTCCCCAGTTGCTCCACGCAACGCATCCTCCACAAATTTTTCTTCCTCGACAAAAAGTTCGGCCAGTTGCCGCGCGCTCATCTTTTCCAGATTCTCCGAGCGAGGATTGCGTTGTTCGGTAAGCGCAGCAGCCAGATCTTCGATTTCCTTCTCAGAGAGTTTTGATTGAAAAGCAACGTGATCAACTTTCTCTGCCGCAAGCCATGCGGCGCCGAATTCGGGAGGTCGCTCTGCAACGGTCACTCGGGCGTCGGGCAGATTCTTTTTGAGTCTGCGTCGAAACGCGTGCGTGTAGATCGAGTCACGGTGAAAGAGGCCGCCCATCAGCGCGACTTTCGGAGCAAGCAAATGCAGCCGAGAAGCGACAGCCTCGGTGTATCCACAAAGGACACGCGCACCTTCCTCCACGATCTCATTTACACACGCGTCGCCACCGGCTGCGGCTTCAAACACCACCGGAGCTAGCATTGCAATCTCCATTTTGTCCGCCGTTTGCGCCCAGCGAACAAGTTCATCAAGATTGTTCAACGAAAGAGCATGCAGGATTTTTGCCGTGAACTGCATCTCACCGCGGTGGAGATCGTATTCGCGCAAGATCAGGCGCAGCGCCTCAATGGAGAGAAAATACCCGCCGCCGGTGTCGCCCAAAATGTGTCCCCAGCCACCCGCTCGCTCAATCCGATCACTTCGCCGTCCAGTCACCGAAGAGCCACTTCCGGCATTGACGACAATACCGTCTCCATGATCGAGGGCTGCAGCCAAACCGGAATCACGATCGCTGCCAGTCACGATTTTTGCCTTTGGCCAAATGTCACGGCAAATGCGAGCGAGCGAGCGGCGATCTTCCTCAGTGCTGCAACCAGCAAGGAAAACTCCTGCGCGGTCGATTTGTTTTGGCAACTCGGCAAAAATTTCGCGTAAACGTTCCGGAGTTGTCAGGCGCAAATTAGACGGCGGCAACTTGCCCTGATCCAGAGTTCGGAATTCTGTGCCAGCGTCACTACCAGACGTCACTGCCCCCACCAACACCCAGGCGGTTTTTGTTCCACCTCCTTCGACGCCGAGGATGCGCTCGACTGGTTCCACGATTGTTTATGCTTAGCCGTGTTTCGGCGAATTTGAAAGCCTTGTCCCTCTTTAAACGCGGTCGTCCTGAGCGGAGCCCATTCGAGTCACCTCGCTGCGCTGAGGGCAAAGTCCGCGGAGTCGAAGGATTCCGCGGAATTACGCTGGCTTCCGCCATGGGATCGCTCGACTTTGCTCGGAATGATGGTGGTGGCGTTGCCGAGGATTTGCCCGTTTGTATCGTGTTTCATGGCCAAGGACGAAGCGCAAGGAGCAAAGCGAATGGAGCAGCTGCAAGAAGAAATCCGCAGGCACGACCGCCTCTACTACGAAGAAGCTACGCCAGTCATCAGCGACCGCGAATACGACCGCCTCTACAAAGAACTCGTCAATCTGGAGACGCAGTTTCCCGATCTGGTTACGCCCGATTCGCCCACTCAGCGTGTCGGCGGGAAACCCCTCAAAGCGTTCGAACAGGTGCCGCATCTCGTCCCGATGCTCAGCCTCGACAACACGTATTCCGAAGAGGAGGTAAAAAATTTTTACGCTCGCATTGAGAGCTTGTTGCCGGGCGAAAAAATTCCGGTGGTGATCGAGCCAAAGGTGGACGGCGTTGCAGTTTCGCTCATTTATGAAAACGGCCGGCTGCGTCAGGCAGCGACGCGCGGGGATGGAACGGTAGGCGACGATATCACTCAAAATATCCGAACGATCCGTTCGGTGCCCGAGCGACTGCGCGGCGCTGCACCGAAACTTTTGGAAGCGCGCGGCGAAGTCTACATGGATAAACATGGCTTTGAAAAACTAAACGACGAACGGCGGAAAGCCGGCCTGCCCCTGTTTGCCAACCCACGCAACGCCGCGGCCGGTTCACTCAAGCAACTCGATCCGACGATCGTGGCGAAGCGTCCCCTCGGTGTTGTGTTGTACGGAACTGGGGCGACTGAGGGAGTGGACCTAGATGTTCATTCGGAGGTTTTTCCACTCCTAAAGAAACTGGGCCTGGCAGCCACCGAACGCTGGTGGGTAGCCAAATCAGTCGAAGAAATTCTGGATGCTATTCACGAGTTGGACGGGATCCGTCACAATTTCGCTTATCAAACCGACGGGGCAGTAGTGAAAGTGAATTCATTTGCCCAACGCGAGCGCCTCGGGTTCACCGCAAAATCACCAAGGTGGGCCATCGCATACAAATACGAGGCCGAACGTGTGGAGACGCGGCTCAACGACATCGTGATTCAGGTCGGGCGCACCGGAATTCTCACGCCGGTAGCGATGCTGGAGCCGGTGCTGGTCAGCGGAAGCACGGTTGGGCGCGCGACGTTGCATAACGAGGATGAAATCAAACGCAAAGACATTCGCATCGGCGATACAGTGGTTATTGAAAAAGCTGGCGAAGTCATCCCCGCTGTTGTCGAAGTTGTTAAATCGAAACGACCGCGTGGCGCGAAGCCGTTCGATTTTGCCAAACACATTCATGGCAAGTGCCCTGTGTGTGGCGGCCCGATTCGCCGAGACCCGCATTTTGTAGCCTGGCGGTGCGAAAATCTTCAGTGCCCGGCGCAAACCACGCGGCGCGTCGAATTTTTTGCGGTGCGCAGCGCTCTCGATATCGAAAGCGTCGGCGGTATTGTGGCGGACAAGCTGGTCGAACGTGGACTCGTACGCGAGCCGCTTGATCTGTTTGAGTTAAAGACCGAACAGCTGGCCAAATTAAATCTCGGGACAGAGGAAGAGCCGCGTGTTTTCGGTGAGAAAAATGCGACGAAAGCGATCCGCGCGATCGAGCGGTCCCGGACTCTGCCGCTTTCACGATGGCTCTTTGCTCTCGCTATTCCGGACGTGGGAAGAACGACAGCAACACAACTTGCCCATTTCCACGAGACGATTGAAGAGGTCGCCAATTCGCCACTACTCAAGGATGTTTTGCTGTACCACGAAAAGCGCGAAGAAAAGAAGGACGCAAAAGAAATTGCCGATCGGCTCATCCAATCCGGTTTCGCAAAGCCATCCAAAAGCAAAGGCGAAAAAGATCGCGGAATTACTACGGAAGTGGGACCTGTAGTTGCACAAAGCGTCCTGGATTTCTTCGCTTCATCAGCCGGGAAAAAAACCCTGCGCCGGATAAAAGAGCTCGGCCTCCGCCCCAACACCGAAAAAGTCTCGGCAAAAAAAGCGGCAGAATTGCCGCTGGCCGGAAAAACGTTTGTGCTTACCGGAGCCTTGCCCTCGATGACGCGAGAAGAAGCGACAGAAAAGATTGAGACGCTTGGAGGCCACGTCACCGGCAGCGTGAGCAAGAACACCGACTACGTCCTCGCTGGTGCAGAGCCAGGAAGCAAATTCGACAAGGCAAAAGAACTTGGTGTCCGCATCATCGGCGAACCCGAGTTTCGAAAGATGCTGTGACTCGGCTGCCGGCCCATTATTCGAGTGCGCCGCTGAAAAAATTCTGCAATAGCCAGCCTATGGAGTGGGCGGCACGTCGGAACCAAGCGAGAGCGGGACCGCCTGCTGATTCATTGCCGGCGTTCCGGGCGCAGCGAGTAACAGCCCTGTCCGGCTGGCAGGGTGCATGGTTGCCTGCACGTCGAAAGTCAGTTTTTGATTCCCACGCATCACAGTGATTGGCACCACGTCGCCGGCAGTGACGAAGAACGACGCATCCAACACGTCTTCTGGCTGAGTTACTTTTTTCCGGCCTACTTGTAACAGAATGTCGCCGGCTTTAATTCCAGAACGGGCCGCCGGAGTATCCTCCATGATCTGCGTCATTTCCGCGAGCGAACCTTCTACCGGCTGACGCGCCAGGGATACATTGATTCCAACCCAGCCATGCCTGGCCTCGCCGAAACGCATGAAATCGCCCCGAATTTTCTCGGCTGCTTCAATTGGCACCGCGTAACACGCAGAGTTGTTCTCAAGACTGCTAACAACGATGCCAACGACCTCCCCTTTCATGTTCAAGAGAGGCGCGCCGGCTTCCCCGCGCTGCGACGGCAGATTAAGACGCATGTGAGTCGTTGAAAAATAACGGCCCAGATATTTCCGATCAAAGCCCGCCACCATGCCAAAATTGGGCGTCTCCGGCAGATCCAAAGGGAAACCGATCGATACAACAGGTGTTGCCACTTCCATTTGTTCGGATTTGCCAATCGGCAGGGCTGGAGTTGCCTCGTCGATTTTTAACATCGCCGTACCGCTGCGGATGTCTGCCAGAAGCTGACGCGCCGGGTATTTTTTGCCGCCGAATTCGATTGTGAAGTTTCCTGCTTCACCCCCCACCGTGTATGCGGTGTAAAGGGTTCCGGTGGGATCGATAAAAAATCCAGTGCCGCAGATCTCGCTGTGTTCATCGACGCCATGAATTTTGACCACCGCTTTGGCGGCGCGCGCGAAGATGTCTTTGATCTGCTGGCTAGCCGCTGTTGCCGACTCCGCCCGGCTTATGGCGCGCTCAAACATCTCCTTGGTTTTTTCACCAGTCGTTTTAGCGGATTGATCCTCTGCGAAGAGCGAACCGGCGTTTAAGCAAAAAATCAGCGCGAGTGCGGCTTTATGGGACATAACGAGGCGCAGATTCTTAACTTGCGATACCGGGACGCGCAAGCCACGTGGGGCGCGTCGCACTATACCGTGTCTAAAATCTGAAAGTCGGCTCATAACTCACAGGGACGCTATCGAGCACGTACCGCGGCGGGGCGGCTGCGGCTCGGTGAGTCAGGGCGCTTCCATTAAAACTGCGAACCGGCTGGGTTCTGAAAATCTGCGTGGCCACCGGAGATGTCAGGCTCCATTCTCCTTCCGGGTGCGCCGGCGCCGACAAAGCTGGCGGACTCTGGAGGGCAACTCGAGCCGTCTCCGGTTGCTGATAAATCTTCAATGAAATCACTGCGGCGCATACCAGGACGGCCGCGACAGCAGCTGGATATGAGGCAAGAGCTCGAGCATCCAGGCGGAGCATGAAACCGTGAGCACGCTCAAGGCAGATGCGCCACAACGGCTGGCGGAGCATTTCATCGCGCTGTCGGCGGTGAAATTCGTGCAGGAAATTCTCGAAATAGCCGGGCGGCGGTTGTTCGTACCGCTTCAATCGAAGCAGCCTCGCGATTTCGTTATCGTCAAACTCATTCATTTTTTCAGCGCGGATTAGGAAACAGGATTTTTCCGAAATTCGTCCAGATAATTCTGTAGTTGTCGATTCGCGTAGAAGAGCCTCGAACGTACCGTTCCTTCTGAGACGCGCAAGATCTTACTAATCTCTGCGTGGGGCATCCCCTGGATATGGAACATAGTAACCACGGCTCTGTGTTCTTCAGACAATTTCATCATGGCCTCGTTCAATCTTCTCTGCAGCTCGGCCAAGTCCGCTTCGCGCACCGGGCTGCTCGTGGCCGTGCTTTCCAGGAATTCCTTATCGTTTTGAATACTGGCATCGACGTCATCCAGGCTCAGTTGAAAGCGCCGGCCGCGTTTCTTGAGAAAATTAAGCGTCATGTTCACGGCAATGGAATGAATCCATGTGTAAAACGACGACTTGCCACGGAACCCGCGGATTGCGCGGTAAGCTTTGGCGAAAATGTCCTGCAAAAGATCGTTCGTGTCCTCGTGGTTCGAGGTCATGTTGTAAACCAGGCCGTAAAGACGCGGGGTATATTTGATGACCAGTTCATCGAAAGCGCCGGCATCGCCCGATTGGGTTCGTTTTACCAACTCCTGATCTGGATCGACCCGCGGCTGGTCCATTGTCTCGCGCCTAGACTTAGCACGAGCCCCGAGACCGGACGACAACAAATCGGAAATTCGTCGAGCAGGTAATGCGAGAGCGGGATACATTAGTCCAGTCGATCACCGGCGATCGCGGATCGACATCAGCCAGAGCAAGTTCCCAAGCGCAGCGATGAACGCCGCCACGTACGTCAGCGCAGCCGCGTTGAGGACTTTGTTCACGCCCACTACTTCCTCACCGGGCTGCACGATGCCCATCTGTTGCAAAATGATTTTTGCCCGTCGCGAGGCATCGAACTCCACCGGCAGCGTGATCAATTGAAAGACCAGCAAGACCAGATAGCAATAGATGCCGATGGTAATCAGACCGGTAATGTGAAAAAACAATCCACCCAGGATCACAAATGGCAGCATTCGCGACGCGATCATTGTCACCGGCACGATTGCCATTCGCGCTTTCAGCGGCGCATACGCCTTTGCATGCTGAATGGCGTGGCCGGTCTCGTGCGCAGCAATCCCCAACGCCGCTACTGAAGGCGTGTTGTAAACACTGGTGGAGAGGTGCAGCTTCTTGTCTCTCGGGTCATAATGGTCTCCAAGAAAATCATTCGTCTCCACAACCTCCACATCCGGAATCTGGGCGGCCTGCAGAATTTCACGCGCGCATTCAGCGCCGGTGATGTTCGAGCTTGCCCGCACTTCGCCCCATTTATGGAACGCGCTCTTCACCCGAATCTGTGCCCAAATCCCAATGATCAACGGGATGCCGATATAAAATAGCCAGCCAGATCCAAGACCGAAACCGTATGGATAAAACATACCAAACTTTAATTTAATGCATCGAAGTCAGTTGTCACTTTACTGGTCGGAACAAATTAGACGCGAAATTGCGCGCTTCGTTCATTCAGAGGTAGATCATCCTTCACGAACCGATGCAAAGCTTTGCGCCGAAGGTGCAGACGGTTAACAACGCGTTCCACCTAGATTTCCAATTGCTTTGGAAACCGCGACAGAATTCTGTAACCCTTTTTAGTAACCAGGACCACGTCTTCGAGCCGCACCCCGCCCAGTCCTGGGTAATACAGGCCGGGCTCTACGGTTAGCACTTGTCGATCTTTTAAAACAACTTTTTGCAAACGCGGATGCTCGTGAATCTCCAATCCAAGACCGTGCCCGGTGCCGTGAAAGAATCCGACCCGTCGGCCTCTGCGCACTTCAGTCGGAAAACCGCGTTTGGCGAAAAATTCCTGGATTGCTTTGTGAATTGTCATCCCATCGACTCCTGCCTTGATTCGCTGTAAGGCCAACGCTTGACCGCCTTTCACGGTCTCCCAAAGCTTCCGCTGCGACTCGCGTGCCCGTCCGCGCAAAACTGTTCGGGTCATGTCGCCAAAATATCCGGTCCTCGCATCACGAGGAAAAACATCAAGGATGATCAACGAGTCTGCGTAAAGCGGACCGTAGCCCCGCTCATGCGGATCACACGCCTGGTCGCCACCGGCGACAATCGTACCGGCCGGAATGCCCCCTGCGTGCAAGATCGTCGAATCAATTTCGGCCCGGAGAATTTCGGAAGTCAACGTTTTGCCGTTCCAGCGCAATCGTTTTCCAGCGCCTGGTTTCGACCGTTTCAAAATTTCGATGGCGCGTTTGAGTCCTTTCTCCGTAATTCGCAAGGCTCGGACCATCATTTCGACTTCCTTTTCCGATTTCGCCTCGCGCTCCGGCCAGAAAAATCCGTTCGTCGCGCGGACACGGATTTTGTGTGCGGCGAGTTCCTCCGCATAACCGAGTGCAAAGTTTGCCGGGACAACTACCGATCGTACGCCCCGTTTTTTTAGGAAATGTGCGAGAACCTTTTCATACGGTGGCGCCTTTTTGGATTTTCCCTGCACTTCGCGCTCGAGCTCGCTGAACATGACGAATTCATCCGCATCGGCTTGCTTGCGACCGCGATCGATCTCCAAATCGCTCAGGACAAGCGTGCGTCTGCCATTGCGTTCCAGAAAGATGAATGGATCCGGCGCCCAAAATTTCGTCGCATAAAGCATGTCGGCATCAGTCTCACTGGTGGCGACGATAAGGCGTGCCGGTTTTGTTTTTGATTTGCTCATTCCCTGTTGTTACGTCGGTTGGCGTTACAGGGCAACCGGATCGGGTTGCTAAACCATCAGATGACAGGCGGAATGCTCGCCCTACACATGAAATTTGCTTCTTCTTACTTCGAGTTCTCTTCGCAAAATCCAATGCAACATCCCAAGCAATCCGAGAGTGGAGAGAATCAGGACAGAAGTATTGAACAAAAATACATTAAATTTTATTCCGAAATAACGTTTCTGCGCGCCGAAGAACACGTTTGGCTTGTTTCCGCGGCGGTAGTCGCTTTGGTCCATCTCCGCGTTTGACATCAAGTCGGACACTTTCTGGTTCACATAGATTTGCTCAGCTGTGACGGGCCCGTTCGCGTTCTTGAAAAGGGCGCGATCGAATGGCCTTTTACCGTTCAGAATTTGATCGACCAGCCCGAGATAATGATCCAGATCGCCGACCGACTTTGCCTCGAGACCGGAAAGCAGAGCGAGCGTTTCCTTCAGGTCATCCAAACGTTTTGTTGCTTCAGGATCTTTCCGACGTTGCGCCACCAGGCGGTCGATCTCGCGCTGTGTCTTGTCCTGTCGCCGCGTCAGCGGATTGAGCTTGGCCTGCGCGACAATCATTTCTTCATATGACCAGCGCATCGCAATGAATTGACAGACAAACGGAACTTGTAGCTTGCTTTCCGTTTTTCTGTTTTTTT
>Ga0193722_1000046_pt1 | contig 27612 bp, 30 predicted proteins | sample H2m1metaG_FD_143044 | JGI IMG/M metagenome (GOLD analysis project Ga0193722, IMG submission 143044) | Soil microbial communities from a riparian zone of the East river system, Colorado, United States - H2m1 | ecosystem: Environmental > Terrestrial > Soil > Riparian zone | place: USA: East River...
CCCTTGTATTCAATCATCACGAGTTTCTGGCTCACGCATGTTAGCCCGCGCAGTTCAAACTCTTTCGTCAAACACCATTCGTAGATGGATTCGATCAGCCCCGGCCCTTTGTGTCGATGAACCTCAATGGCCGCGCCGATGATGGTCTCGGTCAACTCTGACGCTTTTTCAAACAACGGATGCACGGGACGGTTTAAACAGGAGCTAACAGAGGAAACAGAGGTTTGTTTTTCATCTCCGTTCTCTCTGTTTGCTCCTGTTCAGAATTGTCGTCTCTCCTACGTTCTCAGTCCATGATCTCGCGAAACTAGTGCAAGGCGTTGAGCATCGGCTCGCTGGAGATCCGGATCAGCCCGGCAAAAGGCTGATCCAGCTCCAGGATTAGGAAAATAGCGCCGGAGACAGCGAGGGCGGAAACCATCAAAGCGAACATGACGGTAGCATTGGGCGGCGCGAGCACGCTGAAGCCCAGGAAAATGACCACTAGCCAGGAGACAAGGATGATCAGCATCGGCTCCGAAATGGAGGCAAACGACTGCGCCGCTAGCAGCGACCGAAGCTGGGCGAAGTCCGTAGCGAGGGTTATGGCCTCTTCTTTGAGCTTGCGCTGCGTGTCGTCGTGGGGTGAGAGACCCTGAATCGCGCTATAGCCTGCATTGCCTGCTTGTATGTTGGGAGCCAGGCGCGCCGGCACGCCCGCTTCTTCGGGCCACATTTGCCGCACCGCTTCCTCGACTGCCTCGCGAATGCTGGCACGAGCCTCCGCAGCTTCCTGTCCGTAGAGGCCCAACACGCGGTCGAGGAATGCGACCTTGGCGGCCATCTGGATTACTTCGCTTCGTTTGGTGTCGTAAGCGCCCTTGGCTGAGCTTACCAGCAACCCCAAGACCAGGGCGGTCATTGTCGCCACTAAACCCATGGCCAGCTTGATCGTGTCCCTGGAGTCGGCGGTCAAATGATCTTCGGGAAGGAGCCGACGAAGCGTCCTTCCGAGCAACACGGCTCCGACCAGGCATCCGAATACAATGAGAGCGGCAAGAGTGGTATTCATTGTGAGCTCCTTGTCACTTGATTTCTTCTTTTCTTTTCGCAGCTGTTGCAGACGTTCTGGGAGAAGGTGACGAAGTAATGGTAGGACCGGTAGCCTCAAGTTTCTTAACAAAGAAGGTCTTGATGTTTTTGAATTCTGATGCGCGGGAGCTGTTTGGAAGAACTCTGGCGCCGGAAGCATCTACTCCTATCGTTCGGCGAAGAGTTCCTGATCTGTCCGTAAGCCAGGCAGTGCCCACGGAATAAATTTTCATCTTATCTGCTATTGTTTTGAGCGCGGAAAGCACGATGCCTTCTTGTTTTGGGTTGGTGCTGACAGCAAATGCGAGACTAATACCGTCCGTCGTGCGAAACGACTTTAGTTTCACTGGAAGACGATCACTGCCAACGCCGAGTATGGCCGCCAGCTCTGGAGCTATCGATTCTGCAGCGCCTTGAGAAAGCACCCATTCTTCCGCTTTGGAAAGTTCGCCCTGGTCAGAATAAGGAGATGCTGGAGCAAGACTCTGAGCTAGCAAGGCTATGGGAATGAGAACCAAGGCTGCGATGAGAAATCTGCCGTAGTGCTTTTTCATGGGCGACTTTTACTCGCCGGCCTTGTTGTTGTGTGTCGTTTCTAGCTTCATGATCTCCTCGGGCGACTAGCGACGCCAGGCACGGCGCGCGGCGCCGGCGTAGGACATGGGTGTCGCAGGCATTCCGATGATATCGATGAATAACGCACAAGCTCCTCCATTCGCCGGCAGCGTACCTTCAAGGATGCGCGCGTCGTAGGTGAGATCGTTTCCTGAGAGCTGCGGATTGCTGAGTTCCACTACCAGGTCCGATACGTTGTCGCCACTGAACACCGAGAGCGTGGCATTAGGATTGTCCTTAAGGAAGCTGTCCTTTCCCTTACTCCACAGCGGAACGAACTTGCTAGTTTGCATATGCCCGGCCAGTCGCGCGGGGCGATCGGTGAAACACACCGTCACCGGGTTCGTTCCTTGCAGGACGAGCTTTCCCTCCTTAAATGTTACTCCTTTCGCGTTTTGCACGAAGAGCACATCCACGTTGCCCGACTGCTTCCCGGTGGCAGTCCAGGTTATCAGCGCATCTTTATTGATCGTTTCGGCTGAAGATTGCGCATGGGTCGTCGATAGGTTTGCTATACTAATGCCTGCCAGGGCACCACATATCAGAATAAGTTTATTTATTTTCATTGGTTTCGTTAGCTGCGTGTTTGGTTTTGGTCTCATAAATCTTAGCTTTATAAATGCTTCTATTGGTTTGTAGGAACGAATAGATCAAATCGTTAATTCACGGGCCGCCATCTTCACATTGACGGACTGCGTCGCAGGCAGGCGACACACCAGGCGCCCATCGCCGCGTGGAGAACCACCGCAGGCCACAACGCCACTCCGTGCAGCCCCAAGCCGATGCCGGCGAAAGCGAGGACAGCGGTTGCGACAATGTTATACATCAGCATCGCAACGACCAATCCTCTCGCGGTGCGGCTTTGCCTGTCGTCGCGCGCCAGCCAGCAGGCGACACCGAGCGCGAGCAACGCGGCTCCCGCGACGCGACCGAGCGTCACTGCAGCGGGTGTATCAAGCGGTGAACCGAGCAACAGGCGAACGACAACGGAAGGTATAACGATTAGCCCAAATCCCGTGGCCGCTTCGATGATGGCGGTCAGTGTGAGAAAGCGTTTCATCATGTTTAGAGCGAAAGGTAGGCGGCCACTTCTCACCGCCTGCCTCGCAGATTGGCTATGGATGAAGGGTTAGTCGTTAGCTTTCGCGTATGCTTCCTCAACAGCCTTCTTATCTGCCGCCATCATCTGCGGTTGGCCCTTATTGAAGGTAACCTTATCGATCTTGCCTGTGAAAGCGAACGGCACCTGGTAGTCGTCGTCGTTCACTCCAGAGCGGGTGTCCACGCCGACGTCGAAGGTCTCGTCGGAGACTTCCAAAAACGCAATCGAGTTTGGCTGTTTATGGTTGTCGACTTCCTTGCCGTCCACCTTTAACACACCGGTGCCGCCTTTGGCGATGCCGGGGCCGTCATAGGTGAAGTCATACACGATGGTGTGCTTGCCCGCCGTGAGCGCATCCGGACTCGCCCAACGGTACTGAGCGAGGCTGAGCATATTGTAGTCGAACACCGGCTTGCCTTTGAGGATGTACAGTCCATAGCCGCCGAAACGGCCACCCTCGGTAACGATCATTCCGTCGCCGCCACCCTCGAGAACTTCAACCTCCGCAGTAATCGTGAAGGATCTTGCCAAGTACTGCGGGGCAAGACCGGAGTCGATACCCGGAAGGATCCCCGAGTAGGTGAAGACCTTCTGTCCCGACGTGGCACTCGGCCTTGGCGCGAGCGCCCGCGCAAACGTATCGTTGTTCAGCGGATACACCTGGTATTTTTTTGCCTTCTGATCGAACACCTTCTGCAACTCCTTTACCTTGGCCGGCATCTTTGCCGCCAGGTCATCGGCCTGCGAGTAGTCCTTGGTCAGGTCATACAGCTCCCAATTGTATTTGTCAGGGGGGGCAAGGGCGCATTCAGTATCCACGGCCCATGCGGAGGGGTCGTGCAAGCGTACCAGCCTTCGTGGTAGATCCCGCGGTTGGCGATCATCTCGAAGTGCACAAGCTTGGCCGCTTGCTCCCTCAATTAGTTAAGTTGACCTCAAACGCCTGCGCTCCCATGGAGGAGGCCAAGCCTTCGGTCTCGCCGGCGAGATACATGGTCACACCGTTCCCGTTCGTCAGTTTGGCATGCATCTTCCCCTCGATCAGGGTCAATCCGCGGCTGATGCCATGGTAAGTTCCGGAGAAGTCGGAGAGATTGTTCAGGTTATAAACTTTGCCAGTGGCAGAGATCTTTTGGCCGCCCGCGCCACCAAGGCCACCACCAGAGATGGTGAAACGATGCCGATGGCCGTTGTAATATAGAGTGCCTTTTCCGGCTGCTGCCGAGGCGTAGTACGCGGCGGACCATTCCTGAATCCTGACAGTGGCCGAGGGTGGCGCGCTCGGGGCCTGAGTCATTGATGCGCATCCGGCGATAAGAAGGATTGTGATACTGGTGAAGGCGGAATTGATGAAGTTAATTTTCATGATTTCAAAGTTATCGGTTGGTTTTTACAGGAAGGGATTTTCTCAGTGCTAGGTTCGGAATTGTGTCACGGCGTCCGAAAAATGCTATAGGACTTTAGGCCTATCCGGCAATCCGGTTTGAACTCCGATTCGGCTTGACTTGTTTTGGGTCATGAGCACCATGGCGCCAACTAATTAGGAGAAACGAAAATATGAAAAAGCGTATCTATCTTTTCACTGCGGCTCTCTGCTCCGCCACATTTGTATTGCTGGCATCGACAACATTTGCGCAAAAAGCCCCTGCGTATGCTCAGAAGCCGACCGGCATGGCAAAGGCTGAGGCGATATCGCAGCAGCTTGGTCTCACTCCACAGCAGAAGGTTAAAGTCCTACCCATTCTGCGCGACGAGGCCCCTAAGGTGCAAGCAATCAAAAACTCCAACTCACTGACAAGGATGCAGAAAGCGCAACAGATCAGAGCTATCCATCAGCAGACTGATCCGCAAATGAAGGCGATCCTTACGCCTGAACAGTACCAAAAGCTACAGGCAATTCGCAAACAAACAATCAAGGAAGCCACTCAAACGCTCGCCAGATAAACAGATATCTGTGGCTTACCGACCCTAGTTAGGCGGGTTCAACAAGTAATGTGATGGCCAGCCTAAGCCGGCATTAATATATCCCCGGCCCTCCCATTGGTCCAAAGGATCCAAAGCCTGCATCCCACCCGCCCCATCCGCTCCACTCCATCTCTGTATCCTGGTACATTTCGGCCGATTCCAAGCTCTCCTTTGCGAGCCTGTTATCAGTGCGCAGCTGTTGGTACTGCTGGTACTGCTTGGGGCCACCGACATAGGCCAGGTTGTGAGCAGGATCCGGGAAAACGTAGTACGTTTTCCCTTTTTTCTGGATCATGGTTACCTTGCCTGGTGGAAGTTTTTGGAGCTTTTGTTGCTGCGCCGCCGTTTTAGGTGTGATCGTTTTAAAGCCCGAGGCCGCCAGCATAGCTTCTCTGTTCTGCGTGCTGGTTTGTGTAGTGCTGCAGCCGAACAAAAGCGATATGCATGCGGCTGTGGCAGTGACGAATAAGATATGTCTCGATGATTTCATTGGTGATTGTTGATAATAAGGTTCTGAATGAATATCAAAAGGTAATTCCGGTAGTGATTTGCGGGCCGTGCATGGTTGTGTCGAAAAGAAGGCCGTCATTGTCGTAGTCAACCGCGAGCGCCCGATAGCCAATCTCAGTGAAGATGGAACGGGTGAGATTGATACCAAATACACCCTCGACCTCCCACATTAAGTCGGAAGCGACGCCGCCTCCGACCTCACCACGCACAGCGGTGTAAAACGTCTTGTTGAAGTTATAACGGGCACGTAGTCCAGCATAGGGATCGAACCAATAATCTTCTCGTGATAAAGTTTGACTCAGCCTTTTGTTCAGGCCAACTGCAAGTTGATTCGCGATCCGCGCCTTTGCCTGATTAACTACTCTGTCGACAGCGGCCCGGCGGTCGAGGCCCCTTTCCACAAGCGCATCTACCCGTGCCCGTAACTCGGCTTTTTTTAGCTCGATAAACTGCTCGACGCGTTGGGCAATCTCTTGACGTATGCGCCCGCCCAACGGGCCGATCGGAATGTCCGGCCTATTTTCGTGGCGGTCTAACGCGTTGCCAATTCGGTTAATAATATCTGCCTTGATGGTACCCTTGAGGGCTTCAAGAAATTCGCTGTTGGAAATGTCCTGATCCAACCGGCTGCGCAAATCGTCGGCGATGTTGTTGACGAATCGTTGGCTCGCTTGCTGAATCGCGACCGGGTCTGAATGTAGTTCGAGTCGTTCGTATATACTCGTGTAATGTGTGCCCGCGGCCAGATCGAGCGACCAACGCGGCTGGTTGACGAGCCGCCAGCTCAAGGCACCGTCAACCAAAGTTTCGTCCACTTGTTCGTGGATGTTGTTGATCAGCCCGTTTATCTGTGCGCCGTCGGAAAGCCCTATGTAAATTACTTCTCCGTATATTCCGAACGGACCTTTTTGCGCTTCAGCTCGCATCGCAAAAATCATGTCGAGGTGTTGCAGAATTTGGTCGAAGCCTACGTCGATATCTGCGTTGACTCCGCGAACTCCGATCGTGCCGTTTAAGCCCGCCACCCAACCAGGTGCTGCAATGGTAAAATGCCAAGGTTCGCTCTCGGTAATCGATGGCGGCGCGACTTCCTTAGAAGTCGTGTAAGGCTCAGTTCCGGCGAAAAGGAGTGGTCCCGAAAGCACGATCGTCGCGAACACTGCCCCTCCAAAGATAGACAACCTTGTTCTCATTTGGCCGATTTTATCGTCACCAACGTCAAAATCCGAGAAAAAAATTAATTGTCGATTAATCAATCCTCATGATCTTGGAGCCCCATTGTTCTTAACCAGTTTCCCTGCAGTGATCGAGCGCAACTTGTTGTTCCTACTGCAATGCGTCTATAGGACTTTAGGGCTACAGCGGTGCCCCACTAACGGTTTGCGGTTTCAAAAAAATCGGCCTCCCAACTAAAGGAGGCCGATCGACTTAACCAATCTGAGAAATTTGTGGTTACCTTAGAAGTGGAGCCGCACACCAGCGCCGAGTAACTGCTGGTTGAGTTCACGACTCTGGTTGGTATCGATTTGGGTACTCGTATACTGGAGGAACTTGTATTCAATAAAGGTGCTGAACTTCGGGGTCCAATAGTAATCTGTGCCGGCAATAATCTGCCACGCCAGGTCAGCATGACTTCGCCCGCCGCCAGTGTTGATAGGGACTCTACCAGTTGCGGGATCTACGACCTCGGTCCCTGCAGATTCAGCATAGTAAACACCGACCCCGGCGCCAGCATACGGTTGAAATCTTTGGTTTCCAGGTGCGAATCGCAAGATGAAGTTCGCCATAAACGCGCCCGTATTGATCCAAGTGGTCACGTTTCGCTGCGCCACAACGTTGTCAAAGGAATCCCTTAGGGTGAAGTTGGCGCCACCCCGAAAGCCGTTATAAAAGAAGTCGCCTTCAACCGTTGGGCGAACTACCCCCGTGCCAAAGACGTAACCGAGTTTGAGGCCGCCAAAGAAGCCGACGTCATTCTTTGGGTTAACTTCGAGACTGTCTCCGAAAAAAGGCGAATTCGGATCGTTATCCGAAAAAGTCCGGGTGCCACCGCGGTTTTGATAGATGTTTGCGCCCGCGTCGATTGCTCCGTAAAAGCCGAGTCCATACATTGGTGGTGGCGGAGGGGCAACCTGCTTGTAGACCTCCTGCCCGGCTTGCAATGAGGAGGTCACAAGTCCCAGCAGGACAGATGCTAAAATAGAGAGTTTCTTCATACTTGATGAGCCTGATAACTGATTAGTGCCGATTTAGCAATGATTATTTCTTAAAGTTTCTTCTGATCTGGAGCCAGCATCCAGCCATGGCGGGACGATTGTCTATAGGACTTTAGTCCTACTTCAAGACGCTCGCATCCTCAACTGTGGGGGCGGCGGAAACGGTGTCAGTGGTTTGGGAAAGCGGTTTAGTTCTCGATTCTTCAACCTCGGGTGGGCCGTTAATAAAAGTAGGATCCACGCCTTCAATCGAATTGTCATTCAACCAGACATTATCATTTGTCCCAAATGGATCTGAACTGAGACCATCGGACGTTTCTGTGCTTGGGCTATCGAGAGCTGCGCGTGCTCGCCTTGCCCTTCTCGGCTGATAATCCCACTGCGATGTAATTCGCGGCACGTTCTCCTCGATGGGAGCGCTGGGTACTTCGTCGACCTGATTTTGCTTAAGGAAAATAGCTGCGGCTGCACCCAGGAAGAGGAGGATGCCGGCAATGCCAAGCACCGCGATCGTCAACAACCACAACTTATTTGTAAGGAGGTAAGTTCCGCACACACCAGCAAAAAAAGCGATCGCGACAAACGAAATAATGTATGTCGCAGGCCGTTTCCGCGTTAGCAATTCGCCAGGACCGTATTTTGGAAACGAGATTTTCATCTCGCGAAAGTGAGCGCGAGCCTGATGGCAGTGAGGAGTTCTTCGTCGTCAAAAGGTTTGGTCAGGAAGGCCGAAGCCCCTGCGTTCAAGGCCGTGGAACGAACCAGTGGATCGTCCTTTCCCGTAAAGATGATGACACGCGTCGAAGGCGAAATTTTGCTAAGCCGCGATTGAACTTCCAAACCGCTCATTAGCGGCATACAAACGTCGATCAAGGCAACTGCTGGGCGATGAGTTTGCGCGTAGCTCAAGAACTCCTTTGGATCGCCAAATGTTTTTGCGTCCAGATCAGCCGACGAGAAAAGACGGCCCAATCCCTTCAGCACCGAGGGATCATCGTCGAGCAGACATACAACAAAGGCATTGGTGGTTCGCAAGGCCTAACATTACAACAGCCGCCCTGACCAAAGCTATGAGACCTTAGTCTTAGACGTTAGCCGCAGATGCGAGGCACGCTCTTTCCGTCAACCTCACTAGCTCCGCAACGGAAGTAACATTCAGTTTCCGCATCGCACGGCCGCGATGAACTTTTACTGTCTTTTCCGCCGTGCCAAGTTCTCCGGCAATCTGTTTGTTCAACATGCCGGTGACGACCAGCTGCATCACTTCGAGCTCGCGAGGCGTCAACAGACCAAGAAGGCTGCGAGCTTCATTCTCTTGTACACTGCGCCGACGCTGTTCGGCTGACCGAATCAGGGCGCGCTCAACACATCCAAGCAAGTCATCATCGCGAAACGGCTTTGGAAGAAAATCGACCGCACCGGCCTTCATCGCGTGAGCACACATCGAGATGTCGCCGTGGCCGGTAATAAAAATGAGCTGTTCTTCACGGCGGCGCTGAATCAAAGCTTCCTGCAGATCCATACCGTTTAAACCGGGCATCCGCACATCGACAATCACGCATGCGGGTCCAGTGTGTTGTTCGCGTTTGAGAAAGTCAGATGCAGATGCAAAAATTTCGCTTCGGTACCCTGCGGACCGTAGTAGTCGAGTAAGACCCTTCCGCACTGACCGGTCGTCGTCGATCGCGAAGACCAGGCTATTTGGAGGGATCATCATACAGCTGAGGTTTTGGCGCGCGCCGGAAGAGTAAACCGGAACCGCGCCCCGCCTCCATCCGCATTCCCGGCCGCGATTGTGCCGCCGTGTGATTCAACTATTGAACGCACGATCGAGAGACCCATTCCTAATCCCTTGACCTTCGTTGTGAAAAATTGTTCGAAAAGTCGCTCGCGCACTTGCTCAGGAATACCAACTCCGTAATCGCGCACGCTAACGCGAGTAACACCATCGGCGTCTCGCTCTGTGGCGATTACTACTTTGCGGCGGCTCAATGGCGTGTCGCTCATCGCATCGAACGCGTTAATAATGAGATTGAGCAGGACTTGTTGCAGCTGAACCGGATCGCCTTCAACCATTGGCAAATCTGGGTCCAGAAAAGTACCCAACTCACAGGAGTGAAGCATGGCACTCGGTTTTACCATGCGCACCACGCTGATTACAATATCGTTCAGATTGATTTGCCGGTGGGCCGAGACGTCTTTTTTCACCATGCTCTGGATGCCGCGAATCACATCGCCGGCGCGGTGCCCATCAGCGACGATGTCACCGAGCAGATCGTGAAGTTCGCGAAGATCGACTTTGCCGCGATCAATAAAGCGCTGTCCAGCTGCGGCGTTGCTGGTTATACCCGAGAGCGGCTGATTCAATTCATGGGCGATCGATGCCGTCAATTCACCCATCGCTGCCACTCGGCTGAGATGGCTCAGCTCGTCTCGGTTCTGCAGGGCTTGGAGTTCCGCCACCTTCCGATCAGTGATGTCGAAGAGCACGCCGCTCATCCACAGTGGCTTCCCTGCCTCATCGCAGTAACCACGCCCACGAGCATCGACCCAGCGAATGGTGCCGTCCGTTTTCTGTGTCCGGAATTCAATCTGATACGGTAGCCGTAACTCTAGTGCCTGACGCCAAGTCTGTTTTACTCGCTCCGCGTCATCTGGATGCAAGGCGCTGTAAAATGTGTCGATTGTTATCTGTGCGTCGGCCGAGACGCCGAACATGTCCCGCGTTGCGCCGTCCCACGTCAGTGTCTTCGCTACTTCATCCCAGTGCCAGACGCCCAAATGCGACCCTTCGGCGGCCAGGCGGAACAGGTCTTGTGCCTCCTTCTGCGGCGTTATGTCTACGGAAACACCGATGAGCCGTTTGCCTTTGCCGTGCTTCCCGGCTACGCAGCGTCCACGCCCGCTCATCCAACGAAGATTTCCATCCGGTAGCAAGACGCGATATTCAAGGGCGTAATCACCCTCCGTTTCTATTGCTTGTTTTATAGCAGACTCTCGAAGCGCACGATCGTCTGGGTGGACACGGCGTTGAACGATCGCCATGTCGAGGCACGCCTCGGGATCGAATTGAAACAAAGCGCGTGCCTTATCAGACATCCAAAGCTCGTCCGTAACGGTGTCCAACTCCCAAACTCCGTGATGCGTCGCCTCCGCTGCGAGAACGACTCGTTCCTCGAACTCGCGCAAAGCCTCATCCTTTTTTATTAAGTCGGTGACGTCCACGCATGACCCAATATAGCCGGCGAAATTTCCGTTCGAGTCATAGCGCGCAACTCCCTGGTCCGAAATCCAACAATATTCGCCATCAAAACGTCTCAACCGGTATTGCATCACAAACGCTTTGCGCGCATCGAATGCTTCCGTGTAAATCTTGAGACACCTTTGCAGATCGTCCGGATGTACGCCTTCGGCCCAGCCATTTCCCATTTCCTGCTCCAACCTACGGCCCGTAAACTTCAGCCATGGTTTGTTAAAGAATGTGCAGAGTTTGTCCACACCCGCCATCCAGATAAGGACCGGCGCAGAATCCGCCACGATCCGAAAACGGGACTCGCTTTCGCGCCGCTCGGTCTCACCAGTTGCGCGTTCCTCGATCACAGCAGCGAGAAACAACATCGGAATCGATAAAACGATTAGAAATATTTGGATTGAGAGCGTGTTTTGTTCGGCTGTTCCGCCGGAAAACGGGCCATGGCCGTGCGATCCGCTCCAAATGGTCAGGAAACCGACAATCGAAAGAGCGGTGCTTGTTCCCAGGGCGCCAAATCGTGCCGCTGCCCAAAGGAGGAACGGCAAAGTCAGAAACAGAAGAGCCGAGTCCGCTCCCGGTCCGAACTTATAAAGCACAGCGAAACCGATTGCGAGCAGACCCAAAAGGATAAGGCATGCCTCCAGCAAGCGTGCGCGTCCAGCTGTTCGCACGGTCAGAATTCCCTTCGTCGCCCACGTTATGATCAGCGGTGCCACTATTAATGCCGCCAGAGCGTTTGAAAAAAATCGTATACGAATGAGATCCCAGTAGCTGCCCTGGCCCCAAGCGTTCCATCTTACAAATGCCGCATCCAGGAACGACGACAAAAACGGACCGGCGAACACGACACACAGGCAAAAAATGCCCGCATTGCGAAGGCTTGTGAACTGAATCGGTCCACGTACCAGGTAGCGGGTCAGACCCGCGCCGATCACCGCTTCGGACGAATTGCTGACGAACCAGCACACAATCATCAGCGGCGGAACGTGACTCTGTATTTGCGCTGCGCAATGCGCCGGAAACGCCGCCAGCAGGATGAACCACCAGATGCGCGGTGGCGTCAGCAAAAGCGCTGCAACCAAAATCGAATTGGGAGGCCAAAGGACCGAAACCGGATACGGCTTGAAGGTCAGCGCAAAACCAACTTTGGCACCAAGATAATATCCAACGAACACGCACAACCCGATCACCGGCATGCGCCAATCAAACGGCGCGCTGGAACGGTTTACATTCCGCGATGCGGGTTGAACGCTGGCGGCTTCAAAAGATTGGGAGACACCTTTCATCTCCAACAAACCTTATGGTTTCGAGAGCCACCTAATGTGACGATTGCGATTGTCATATGCCAACAACCGCAAGATACGTGCCCTTACGTAGCGATATTTTCCCACGGTACCCTGCATTATTACACTACCCGTGCCATGGGGAAAAGCTTATATTTCGTTAGGAAATTCTGTAACAGAACTGTAACAATCGGCTTCGTTGCAGCGGTTGTGATTGCATTGCGATCCGGGTGGACGGCTTTGAGATATCGGATCTTAAACCGCGTTTCTCATTCGGCCCTCTGTTAGTTCCGGCCTTGACCGAGAGCGTCGCGAACCGCCGCGATGAATTTTTCGTCGTCGAACGGTTTCATGAAAAAGGCAACCGGACCGATGGCCATCGCGGTGGCACGTGCGGCCAGATCCTCTCGCGCTGTAATAACAATGACACGAGTTTTAGGTGAGATGGCGCAAAGCCGAGCCAGCACTTCCAGGCCAGTCACCTGGTCCATCCAGATGTCGGTCACCACCACAGGCACGTCGTGAGTTCCGGCGTGAGTTAGAAAGTCTTCTGCTTTGTTAAACGCGCGGACCTTGAATCCCTCCGACGCTAGCAGGTAATGGATCGATTTGAGAACGGAGGGATCGTCGTCCACCACGCAAACTTCTTTCCCTTCCATCTCGCCGGGCTCGCTCATGCGGCGGCTATCGTTTGCGTCTGCCCACGCACGGCCGGCAGGCGAACAATCATCCGCGCGCCGCGGTCGGGTGCGTTTTCCGCTACGATCGTGCCGCCGTGCGCTTCGATAATTGATCGGACAATAGCCAAGCCCATCCCCATTCCTTTTTGTTTCGTTGAAAAGAAGTGATCGAAAACTATGTCCGGCTTCTCCTTCGGTAACCCCGTTCCAAAATCACGCACGCTTACTTCGACAACATCGCCCTCGTCCGAGCGGGTACTAATAATGATGCGGCGTTCGGCCGGCGGCAAGCTTTCCATGGCGTCGAGAGCATTGATAATCAGGTTAAGCAGAACCTGCTGAATCTGAACCAAGGTCGCCTTAACTTGTGGCAGTTGAGGATCCAGCTCGGTCGTAACGACACTTTCTCGACTCAACACGTCCGTGCTAACGAGCCGCACGGTCTCTGTAATAACAGCATTGACGTCTAATAGAGTGTGCACACTTGTTTCCTTGCGCACCAAACTCCGAATTCCGCGAATCACTTCACCGGCGCGCTGACTGTCGGCTACCATGTCCTGTAACAACTGCTGCAACAGTGTCGGATCGATGTTTCCGCGCTCGATAAAACGACGCGCGGCCGAGGCGTTGTTCGCGATAGCGGTTAGCGGTTGATTGAGCTCGTGGGCGAACGATGCGGTCATTTCGCCCATCAGAGAGACCCGGTTCCGATGAGCCATCTCTTCGCGTTGATGTTGTAATTGAAGATCGGCCTGCTTTTGTGCACTAACGTCCAGAGTCACTCCGATTGTCTCGAGAAGATTTCCTTCCTCGTCCTTCAAACAGCGTCCGCGCATAATCACCCAACGCGTTTTTCCATAAGGCAAACGAAGGCGGTGTTCGCTTTCAAACGTCCCGGAAAGAGCACACGCACGATCATAAGCCGCTTTGACATCCGCTCGCTCATCCGGATGAACACGGGAAAGGATTAAGTCACAAGTCAGCGGTAGATTGGAATCGAAGCCATAAATCAATCGGCCCTTTTCACTCATCCAGGCAGTGTTTTGCTCAGGATACAGAATCCAAAACGCAAGGTCGGCCGATTCAGCGGCAAGACTGATGCGGGCCTCACGCTCGCGCAAAATCTCCTGCTGTCGTTGGCGCTCGATAGCAATCCCGGCAATATGCGTCGCGATTTGCGTCAACCTGGTCTCTTCTGGCAGCGGTCCGCGATTTTCTTCGCGGTACATCGCAAACGAACCCAATACATCACCTTGGGCAGAGAGAATCGGGGTCGACCAACAGGCGCGGAGTCCGCAAATTTTTGCCAACTCACGATAATCAGCCCAAAGCGGATCTTTCATCACGTCGCTCACAACAACTGGTCGCCGCCTGTACATGGCAGTGCCACACGAACCATTGCGCGGTCCGATCGGCGCACCATTTACCGCCTTCACATAAGTTTCAGGCAAATTCGGCGCCGCGCCGTGGCGCACATGTTTGCCATCGCGGTTCAACAGAAGAATGGAACAACGCAATCCCTCAGCCTGGCCTTCCATGAGAAGAACAAGGCTCGTCAAGACATCCGGCAGCGGCGCATCGGCTGCGATCATCTCAAGTACACGGCTTTGCCCCGTGCGGAAAAATTCCTCCTCTTTAAGTTCAGTGATATCGCGACAAACGATCACACCACCTAATACATCGCCGTTAGCGCCACGCAGAGGGCGACCTGTGATTTCCGTCCAGAGCCCGTGTGACGCCTTTTCATGTCGGACGAACATCTCGACATTGTCCACCTCCTCGCCACGGATCGAGCGTGTCAGAGGCAATTGGTCGTGCGGAAACGGAGTTGTTTTATCCGCCAAATATAGTCCGTAGCGATGCGACCACTCTGTAGACGGCACTTGCACTGCGCCTTTTCCAAACATGCGCTCGGCCGCCGGATTAAAGACGAGAAAGTTGTTGTCCTTGTCAGCGACGATAACGCCATCACCCATGTTCGATAAAATCGAGCGCAGGATTTCGTTGATGCGCGAGAGTTCCGCCGTGTGGTCGGTTATTCTTTGTTCCAATTCGTCCCGACTTGCGCGCAGGGCCTTTTCCAATTCCCTTTGCTCGGTAATATCGGTGTTAGTACCAAACCAACGAACAACTCGCCCTTCTTCATTAGTGATCGGAAGCGCGCGGGAAAGGAACCATCGGTACTCGCCGGTCTTGCTTCGAAGCGGAAACGTATCTTCCCACGGTTCGCCCGTAGCGAAGGCCACCTTGATGCGCTCCACGACGCGCGCTACTTCATCGGGATGGTGCACCTTTTGCCAGCCCCACCCTTGCATTTCCTCGAGGGTCGTACCTGTATAATCGTACCAGCGGTCGTTATACCAAAAAATACTACCCTCACCATCTGCTATCCAGGCAAGCTGCGAAATAGAGTTTGCCAGAGTCAGGAATTGCTGCTCTCGCGCCGCCGCCTCCGCGCGGGTGGCTCGCTTAAGCAAATCCAATTGCCCGGCAACGGCAGTGATTACTTTTAACAATCGTTCACTCTGCTCGCGCGATTCGCGCATGAAAAACTCGAGAACAGCAATGACTTTGCCGCGCGACAAAATGGGAATTCCCACACCTGTTTTCAAACCAGCCATCCGCGCCGCAGCCGATCGCGGAAAATTAGGGGCATTGGTGACGTCCTCAACCCAGGCCGACTGTTCCGATTTCCATACGCGTCCGGGAAGTCCAAGGCCCGATTTGAAATGAGACTCTTGAGAGAGCGCCCTGAAGGGTTTCAGTTCACCATCGCCACAATACCACCCTGCAACGAAATCAAGAACACCGGTATCTGGGTTTGGCACCCAAGCCTGGCCCAGCACCCAGCCTGTCTTTTCGCAAACTTCGCGAAGCACAATTTCCAACGCAGACGTCAAGTCGCTAGCCGCTGCGACCTCCATCGTGATCGTCTGGAGAAGGCGGAGCTGCTCCTCACTTTGCTGGTGGTCTTGTTCTTTGGCAGTGGGACTACTCATTATTAGCTATCGATAGAACTAAAGCTTTAGCAATTCAACCGGCACACCCGGCCATTGCGCGGCCCGTTCACGCTCTTCGAAGATGCTTGTCATTCGAAATAATCCATTATCGTAAAGTTGGCTTGAAATTTTCTAGCGCGCCGAGAGGCACAAGATTTTGTCATGTGGGCGTGAGATTTCCATAGGACTTTAGGGCTATCTCCCGTCAAGTTTGGAGGCAGGATTTTCCTCGGTTTATTCCGACAACGCCTGGAGCGGAACGCCGAGCCACCTGGCCGCGGGGGCGCGATCTGTGAACAAGGCCACGTGCAGCGGCATAATCGGTCAGCATGCCGTGCAGTTTGACATAATGTGTGCCGGCCGGAGTCGCCACATAAAAGGCGGATTTCACTGCGGGCCTGGGCGCGGCCCAGAGACGCCGGCCAAGCGCAACGTGAAAGACAAAGCCAAAATTAAGATCAACGGCATCAAGTGCCGACAAGTCGGAGAATCGGTTAAATGGTTCATCGGAGTTGCCTCGATGTCTTCCAGTAAGGTTATAATGTGTTTGAGTGCCATCTCGTTCAGCACTCCGCGCGGCCTCCACACACGAGCAGCCGAACATCTTCGTGAAACTGGATGTCGGGAGAAGGTGGTTTCATTATCTATTTTAGCGAATGCTATGCTTAGTTTCCACGAGCGCGTGCGATTTATGAATAAGACCAAAGTCCAATGGCTCGACGCGTTGCGATATGGCACTTCGGTCACGACATGCCTGCCGTTGTTAGTGAAAGTGCCGAAACCCCTTCAACTGCCGCTCATCGAGATCTCGTCCATCGCTTGGCGAACGATATCTAATCGGCTAGGTTCAATCCCATGCCATTCGAAAAATTCGACCTGGAGAACCTCGACAAGGAACGCCGCAAAGCCATTGCCAAATCCATTCGTACGATCAGCGTCGAGGAGCTAAAGGCGATCGGGGAAGAGGTGTTCAAATACGCTGATGATCCGTGGCGGGAGGCGTTCTTTCGATTCGTTGCCGAGAACCCCGGTTGCACATTTCATCACGCTATCACGAGTGACGGCGTTAACATTGTCTACTGCCGTGACAAAGACAAAGGGATGTGGTTCCTGCCTGGAAGCGGACTCGGTCCATTGCAGACGACAGGCCGGCAGATCATGAAGGAAATGATCGCGGGAGGCCGTTGATATCGCCCCCTTTCGCGGATCCGCGTTACTCACTTTCGATGCGCAGAAAAATTGTTTTGCTCAGTACAGCGAAGAAAAGTGCTGTGGATAACCCGCACATTAGAATGCCCGTTAATCCCTCCGCGGGACCGAATAGCCACCACCCTTTCGGCAGCACTACGTCGCCATAACCGATCGTCGCATAGCTAACGCCGGAAAAGTAGAATGATGACGCGGCATCGGGCAGGCATTTCTGCCACCAGAAAAACAATCCCCAGATGACGATTTCAAACACATGAAAAACAATGAGGAACCAGGCGATACGAATAAGCAACCACGTGATCGGCCAGAACCGCCTCCCTAGGCGCACCTTCGAGCGCGACACATGACTCAAGACCATGCCGAGACCGGCAGCGTGAATTGTCACGGTGATCGCGACGAGCGCCGAGGCAAATAAGAGCTTTGCGATCATTGCGGTGTTACCTGTTTGTTATTGATCGGAGCTTTTCTGAAAGTAATCGATTACATCAGCGACAGTGTTGAAGCGGTTTATGCCGCCCAATTTACCGTCGACACCTTCGTGGCGGAGCCGATCGCGCACTGAGGAACGCGGTTCGACTGCGTGAAATTGGATATCCTTGGCAGTGAGTTCGTCCGCCATACTGGCGAGTGTGTGGGCGCTCTGCATATCGACGTGCGGTGCCGCGGAGAGATCGAGTACCACGAGCTTCGGTGATGTCGACTCAGCACGAACACGTCTCAGGATCCCATCGCAAACATTGTCCACGTTGAAATAGACGAGGCCGGATTCAGGCCGGAAAATCAACACTCCGGGAATCAGTTCGTTGTCTGCATGCCGGTCGCGATCCGAGAAACGGCGCGTGCCGGGAATTCGTCCAAGCAGCGCCACATGTGGACGCGACGCTGCTCGGATCAACTGCACAAGTGAAATTACTGCGCCTATCATCACACCGCGGAGCAGGCCAGAGGTGAGCACGCCGGCGAAGGCTGCGATCGCCACCACAAACTCGGAACGATCATCGCGCCAGAGTTCTTTAAGGGTTGAAACCTTGAACAGACCCGCCACAGCCACCAAAACCACCGCAGCCAGGACCGGTTGCGGCAAGGCGCTCAGGAGATGAGAGAAAAATATTACGACCACGAGAATGAAAACTGCAGCGATGGCGGTGGAGAGTGATGTGCGCGCGCCGCCCTCTTCATTGACGAGCGATTGCGACGTGCCGCCACTCACCGGAAAGCCTCCACCAAGTCCCGCGACTAGGTTTGACGCAGCCAGGGCCAAATTTTCCTGGTTAGCATCGAATCTTCCGCCGTGTTTCGCGACGAACATCCTGCCAATCGCAGCCGTTTCGACGGCACCGAGGAGAAAGCAAGCCAATGCTAGCGGAAGGAGTTCGTTCAGATCATGCCAGTAAACGGCAGGAACTCTGAGCGGTGGTATTCCCTGCGGCACGGTGCCGATCAGTCTTACCCCCTGCGTCTCCAGCGAAAACGCCGATGCCGCGACGATGCCTCCGATTACAACGAAAAGCGCAACCGGCTTATGTTTAAGAAAGATTTTCCCAAAAATCAGAAGCGCGAGTGCGATTCCTCCAACTAGCACTGACGTCAGATTTGTCTCGGTCAGGTGCTTGAAGAAGAACCCCATATTCTCCCAAAAGCTTCCATGAGCGCCATGAAATCCAAAAAGCTTCGGCAACTGCGTGCTGGCAAGGAAAAGGGCGACACCGCATTTAAAACCGGTCATCACGGCTTCTGAAATGAAATTGACCATAACGCCAGCTCTCGCGAGCCATGCGATAAATGCGATGAGTGCGACGAGCAAGGCCGTGCCAGCAGCGAGGGCGCCAAAGCGGGTGGTATCGCCTCCGGTGATTTCGCCTAATGAGGCGCCAATGAGCAGAGAAATAGCGGAAGTAACGGAAATGGCGGTGTACCGCGAACCACAAAAGATCCAGAAGACCAGACCGGCGAACAAGCAGGCGTACAGGCCAGATTCCGGCGACAAATTGGCAAGAGACGCGTCACCTAACGCTGCGGGAATCAGATATGCTGCAAGCGTAACGCCAGCGATTACATCACCACGCAGCCAGCTTCGGTTATAGTCGCGCAGCCAGGCGAGAGCTGGAATCCAACGAGCAAGAGACGGTGTATTCATCGCGGCAATTCTCCTCGCAGGCACTCTTCAGTGGCACAGTTAACGGCCGCGGTCTTTACGATGACGCGTTTTGTACTGCTTGGCCCAGGCACGAGCTGCATCCAACGGATCGCCATGTTCCTGACGCGCGATCCATGCCTTAAGTCCCTCCTCATCAATCGTCAAATTGAGTACTCGAGGACGGCCAAACAATTTACCGAATGCCTCCATTACTTTGGTAGTGTTTGGAAAAACAAGGTCATCCATAGCTTCCGGATTTCCCTGACAGGCATAGGCATTGAAATCGACCCAGCATCCGTCGGGACGGAGCACGAACATACGTGTCTTGGGCATCGGGTCGCTCGGCGCAACGCCGGTTTGAGTCACCAGATAGGGACCGCCTTCGCCGCCGGAACCGAGATTCAAAATCTGCGCGTCGCGATAGTCATTGGTGATCGTCCGCATTAGCTAATCCTTTCATAGGGTTGCACCTCACGACATAAGGTGCTCATTAGAATAACAAACATTAAGCATGTTACTTTCTGGCACACGTCTTGTTAGGCTAGCTATCTCGAGCTCTCTCTGGTTGTGAGCGAAGATGGCGCTCGTTGGCTTGAGTCCTTTTAGTTCACTTGCATCGAGGAGAGCATGCGAGCAGGGTCAGCGTTCGCCTTCACAGGGCTCCGTTCAGCGGTCAATGGCCGTCGCCGAAAATGAAGTTCGTCCATGACTTCATGCGGAGGAGCACCTTCCGCATGATGGCCAGGTGATGCATGTGGTGCGTGTAAACCGCCACCTGGGCGGTGCTACCCGGCACAATCAGGTATTTTGAGAGATCCTCTTCGGGCTCGATCGCGACGAGGATACGCCCCTCGCCCTTGATTTGTTCCGGATCCACGAGGTTGCCACTGGGTTGGAGTTGGCCTTGAGGGATGTAAGCGCCACCCATGACGATCTTGCCTTTGAAGAATCGACCCGGCACAGCGGGCAAGATGAATTCGGCTTCCGAGCCCTCGTCGATCCGCTGCGCGCTGTTTTGCAGAAAAGCCGCCGCGAATTTCGGTTTTTCATTGTGCAAAAAAATCATCACCGGCCGCAGCGGCATGGAAGCCGCAAACATTCCGGGACGCAAAAAATTCTGCTGGACCATGCCGTCAGTCGGCGCGCGCACGACGGATTGTTCGAGGTTGAACTTCGCCGTGTCGAGTTCGGCCTGCAGACGGGCGACGTCGGTATTGACCCCCTGGACGACGGCTTCCGCCTCGAGCAACGCGCGGTCGGCTTCGGACTTGGCACTTTGAGCGGTCGCTTCGGCGGCATTGAAAGTGTTTTTGGCCCGCTCGAATTGAACTTGGGCAATGGCGCCCGTTTCGAGCAGCTTTTTCGAGCGTTCGAAGACATCCTTTGCTCCGTCCCGGTCGGCCAGAGCGGACTCCAATTTATTCTGAGCCGCATCCGCCGTGGCCCGCAACTGATGGGTCGTCTGAACGGCAGCGGCGAGCGCCGCCTCCTTGGCCTTCACAGCGTTTTCGAAGGGTTTAGGATCAATCCGAAAGAGGACGTCCCCGGTTTTCACGAGGGTGTTCGCTTTGACAGGCACCTCTGTCACCACCCCGCTGACGGCGGGAACGATCGGTGTGGTGTTAAAGTAGAACCGCGCCTGACTGGTGAAGGGGTGATTGTAGTTCATGCCCAGCAGCAGCGCCCCGATCAGGAAGATGCCGCCCAGCGCGGCCGTGAGCAACGTGAAGCCGTTGACCGGGATCTTGAATAAACGAAATGCGGCGTAGGCGAATGCGGCATAGGTGAGAATGAGAAGCAAATCCATGATCGAAGACTATTTGGGTTGCGGACCGCTGGATTTGGATGCGCTCGCTTCGATAGCCGCAATTTTCTTTTCCAGCGCGGCTACCCGTGAGGCTGCGTCGGCTCCCTCCGCATCGGCTTGATCGGTTTTTCCCCGGGGCCTTCCGCCATAGCCGTGCACCGGGTGATATGCGGTGGCCCAAATCCAGAGAAATGGCCAGATCGCATGCAGAGTGAAGAGACTTATCCACCCGCCCGCGTGTATGGCGTCCTGGTGGGGGTGATTCCGCGCCTTAGCCATGTGATAAGGGATGTCGTGAATCGCAATCATCCCGTAAGCGAGGGTCAAAACGACGAAGATGAGGATGGCGAGTGCGAAATAGCTCAGAAAGTCCATAGCGGTCAGTTGTTGTCAGTCAAAAGCTTCGAAGTGTTCAATAATTGTATTTCCTTCGATTTTGTTTACCCGGCACAAGATAACCCCGGCCAGCTTATTTTGATCGGCTAAATTCTCACAGTCAGCCTCAATCCCTATTGGACTTTAGTCGTACCAAAGAAGCGAGAATCAAATTCGCCTTATTTTGCAGCACGACCTGGCACGAAGATTTCGGCATCCTGACATTCCGTAGGGATACACAACTCACCGCGCATCGCCGTGGAATGGAAGTCTTATTTTGACGAATCAGCGTTCTCCTGCTATTGCGCTGCGTTTCCAGACTAACTCATGAGACTCTTTTCTCTACTCGTCGCTTCAGTCGTCTTTCTATGCAGTGCCTACGCGATGGATAAGCCATCCTTCCACACGCAGGGCACACCTACCGGCAACCCGACCGGCGCGCTCAAGCCGGGTCAATATTGGTGGAAGCCGCAACTCTCACCGAGCGGACCGCTCATTGTGCTGGTAAGCATCCCACAGCAGACCATGCACGTTTATCGCAACGGCATTCTGATCGGACGCTCAACCGTGAGCACTGGATCAAAGGGTCATGCTACGCCGGGCGGCGTCTTCACCATTCTTGAAAAGAAAGAAACCCATCGCTCTAAGAAATACGACAATGCGCCGATGCCAAACATGCAGCGGCTGACCTGGACCGGTATTGCCATGCACTCGGGCAATCTTCCCGGTTATCCTGCAAGTCACGGCTGTATTCGTCTGCCCTATGACTTCTCGCAGCTGCTTTTCAATGCGACCTCCAAAGGTGGCACGGTCGTCGTCGGCGATGGTAAGACACCGACGCCGCACCTGGCATCGAATCCCGGCCTGCTGCTCGCACCGAAAGATTTTTCGCCCGAGATGTTACGCCCGATCGCGAATAATGAGTACGACTGGAACCCCGAGCGCAGCTCGAGCGGACCGATCACGATTGTCGTCAGTGCCGCCGACCGCGCGCTTTACGTCTATCGCAACGGCAATCCTATCGGGCGCGCCGCCGTCGAGATTGATGGACGCGGGTCGCTCGGAGACCACGTATACTCGCTGCTCGAAGGCACGACAGACCGGCAAAGCTCACTGGCTCCAGGCCGCGCCGCGCGCCGGTGGATGAGCGTGACGAGTAGTGGCCGCAGCATTCCTGCTGAGAAGGTCGCGGCGCGCCTCAGGATCAACCCGGAGTTTGCAAACAAAGTCTACGACACTATAGAACCGGGCACTACTGTCATCATTACCGACCAACCGGTCGTGCGCAGCCGCGGCAACGCCGCAATTTTCGAGGACTAGCATATACTAGTGGGCTGACGTCTCCGGTTTGCAGCCTCAAATTGCTTCCCCGATCGAGATTTCCATTCCTTCGCGGGCAAGCACCGCATTGGGGAACCGTTCTTGACACAATTTTTCGATGCGCTCAAGAAAATCGTCGTCGTGGTCCGGGTCGTGATGCGTGAGCACCAAACGCTTCACGCCGGCCATCTCCGCAACTTGCATGGCTTGATCGAAGCTGCTGTGTCCCCATCCGCGCCGATTCTGCAGTTCCTCGGCCGTGTATTGCGCGTCATGGACCAATAAGTCAGCGCCGCGCGCCAACTTCACTAGCCGCGGATCGATCTGCTCGCCATGCTCGACATCCGTGCAAACCAGCAGGACTTTTCCATTTCGCTCAATCCGGAAACTATACGCTCCGCCGGGATGGTTGTGCCTTTGAGCGGTGACTACGGTTTCCACATTGTTGATGCCGGTGAAGTGTCTGCTGGCATCAGCGATTTGCAGGAACTCGAAATTGGCTCCCATGTGATCCAATTGCACCGGGAAATATTCCGCCTGCATTTGGACTTCGAAAATCTCCCGCAAATTGCTAACTGTCTGGTCCCGGCCGAGCGTCAGGAGCGTGATTTTCTGCCTGGCATCATAAGCCGGCGCAAAGAACGGAAAGCCCTGGATGTGGTCCCAGTGAAAGTGGGTGAATGCGATAGCGATTTGTTCCTGCTTGTGGCCGATGGCGCGAAGGTCTCTACCCAGATTTCGCAGTCCTGTTCCCGCGTCAATGATGGCGATGCGGTTGGTATCGGTGAAGGTGATTTGCAGGCACGTGGTGTTGCCTCCGAATTGCTGAAAACCGGCATCGCAGATGGGGATGGATCCTCGCGTGCCATAAAACTTGAGCTTCATCGAATCATTCTTTATGAAGGTAAGTCCCAGCTCGCGAGAATGCTGGACGCTATTTGCTCAACAACTTCTTTTTCGCCGCGGCCAGTTCTTTTAGTTTTCCTTCATCCACTTTGGGATACGCCAGATCCAGTGAAGAGAGCGTTTCGATGACTGCCGCGGCGACCACGACGCGGGTAAACCACTTGTTATCTGCCGGGACCACATACCACGGCGCTTCCTTGGTCGCCGTTTCCCGGATCATTTCTTCGTACGCTTCCATGTAGTCGTCCCAGAAGTCGCGTTCGGCGGCGTCGTTGGAGGAGAACTTCCAATTTTTCTGCGGATCATCGATTCGCTCCAGGAATCGTCGCTTTTGTTCCTTTTTCGAAACGTTGAGAAAGAATTTTCGCACGATCACGCCATTTCTTGCCAGGTATTGTTCGAAGTTGCGAATGTCTTCAAATCGATCTTCCCAAATTTGTTTGCCGACCAGCTTTGGCGGCAGTTTTTGCTTTGCAAGAAATTCAGGATGCACTCGAACGACGAGCACTTCTTCGTAATAGCTGCGATTAAAAATTCCGATGTGTCCCCTGTTGGGCAGGCATTTCATACATCGCCACAGATAATCGTGGTCGAGATCCTCGCTCGAGGGAGATTTGAAGGAATACACCTGGCAACCTTGCGGATTTATCCCCGACATGACGTGCTTGATCGCGCCGTCCTTGCCGGCTGCGTCCATTGCTTGAAAGATCAGCAGCACCGCCCACTTGTCCTGCGCGTAGAGCTTGTCCTGCAACTCGGCCAGGGCCGTCACGCCCGTGGTGAGCGCTTCTTTCGCTCTCGGCTTGTCTGCTTCCTTGGTAAATTCGAGTGTGTCGTTAGGATCAACGTCTTTAAGGCGGAAATCTTTGCCTTTGCTGACTCGGAATGGTTTGGCCAATCCGCGCGCTCTTTTGATTATTTCTTTTGTTTTCATAAAGCTTTCATCCTTCATGGCGAGCCGCTCGTCGGCTTCTGGCTTCACAAACTGCGGTGAGCCTCAACCCCGTAAGTGTGTGCGCGGAATGCGTCGATTGACGGTAAAAACTCATTTACGGCATTAGATAGCTCGTTCGCGAACGATTGTGAGCCAAAGTCGCACTAAAATACAGCCTTAAAGAATATTGTTTTGACTAACCAACGCGACCCGAATATACGACCTTCCTCACATCAAGCCGCCGGAGAGAAGATCTTATTGTGCGGCGAAACCAACCAAAGGAGATACAACTATGAACAATCTAAAGAAAATTGCAGTTTCACTATTAATCCTGAGCGTGATGACAGGATTTACACAGGCGGCGACTCATCGTCATGAATCCAAGCCAGACGCAACGTTGCGGCTGAGCGGGGGTTCGTTCGCTCTTGGAATTGGCGTCAACTGGGGGTCAGGCACGCTCACCTACAAAGGCAAAGACTATCCGGTTAAAGTAAAAGGATTGTCCATAGGCAAAGTGGGTGTGACCAGCTCTTCCGCTAATGGTGAGGTTTTCAACTTGAAGCATCTTCAAGATTTCAACGGTCATTATGACGTGGGTGCCAAGGGAACTCGGGGCGTGACTCTTGGCAGCGGGAAAAGTGGGACCATCATGTCAAATCAGGCCGGTGTGATAGTCCGCATTTCCTCCACACAAAACGGCGTTGCTGTCAATGCCACGGGCAGCGGCGCTGACATGCAACTCAAATAATAATTGAGTGCCTGATAAATAGATTTAAGTGCTCCCGCCGACGCGCGCACCCCACAATGCCTCGAATGACCGAATTCCTTGCCCGCGGGCACGGTGAAAATCGCGGACGAGTGACGCCAAAGGAGCGCCCCGACAGTCGTACGCCCCTATCGGGAATCAAATCACATCTTAAAGACTAACCGCTCGCACAAGCTGGAACTGCATCTTGGTCCCCGGAGTGACCGTTAACGTGCCAGCAGTGTGCCCATACCGCGCCTGTCGCCCCGTCCTAGGCGGATTTCCTGGCTGAACAGTATTCGTCTTTACGCTGACGTTGCGTCCGTTCACCGAAATCGAGGTCAGCTCCAGAGTAAGCGGCTCAGATTTGCGCGGATTAGCGCGGGACGACTTAATCTTTCCGAACGCCTGAGTTTTGGCTTTCAATAGGACCTGCCCTTTGACGGTGACGTCCTGGTCAAGTTGCGCCGCGAAGCTTCTACCCGCTGGATCTTTCGATGAAATGGAACTGGCGGTCTTTACATCGAGCACCGTTCCAGCGGGGATCGTGGCCGCATTTAAAGTTGAAGCTGCAAAGCACGCGAACGTTGCGGCGATAATTATAGTGAATTTGTTTCGAATCATATTGGTTTGAATGGTTGATATTTTCAGGTTCTAACAGAAGGAAGCAAAGGAAAGGGTTACCGCGGAGTCTCGTAAGGCGGCTCGTCAGTTGCAATTGGCGTGGTTTGCATCGGCGGGTTGACCAGGTGGAAGATAACGGCCGCGACGGCACCCCCGGCCAGGTCCGCAACCAGGTACATCCAAATATTATTCCAACTTGAGATACCCATTACCGTTATTCCGAGAGCAACCGCCGGATTAAAAGCGCCGCCTGAAATGTCGCCGACTGCAAACGCGCCGGTCATTACAGTCATACCGATAGCAAGCCCGTAAAATGAATTCCCTGAGGTCCCTTCTGCGGTCGCGGTGTTCAACACGACATAAACAAGCGCAAAGGTAAACAGAAACTCGGCAAGCAAGGCTGGACCCATCTTAGGTGCGATTGCGGTCAGAGGTACTCCTAAACGAAGGACCTTGATCACGAGAAACGCGGCAATAGCGGCAGCAACAAATTGCGCAATCCAGTAAGGCACAACATCGGCAGGTTTTACTTTGCCGCGAATCAGCACGCCGAGCGTAACGGCAGGATTGTAGTGGCCACCCGAAATGTGACCGCCGGCAAACACCATCACCATTAAGGCCGCGCCGATGGCAAGCGGTGCGATCACACCCGCGCCGGCGCCAATGCCGGTGCACCCAATGGTGAGGACAAGGAAAAACGTTCCGATGAATTCCACGATGTATTTGTTCATGTTGCCAGGTTTATCAGATAACTTGTCAATTGACTATCATTGAACGGCAGGAATGAACCCCGACCCAATCCGCACAGTTCTGCTGTAGCAACGGCGCTGTGCGCCGTTCGGGACACGGAGTCCAATGAGCGGCAACGCCCCACAGGGGCGTCACGGTCAGCTAAATTTGGTGTTTAACGCTCCTTTCACAATTGAGTTGTTTCACCACCAGTTGCTTTCGCTGCCAGCAGTTCCAGCGGGACACCGAGCCATTGCGCCGCTTCTTTGCGATCCTGGAATACGCGAACGTTGATCGGAGAACCTTGAGTTAGTGAGGCATGCAAGTGACCATGATCAGCCATGGTTGAATCGGTCGCGAGAATTGCCGTCTTTATAGCCGGGCGATTGCCGTAGAAGTGCCGGCGATAAAGAGAAACGCGGCGGATGTAGTCAGAATCAAGATTAATTGCGTTGGCTCCAACCGTGTCCAGGAAGCGATTAAAAGGCGTCTTCAACGTATATTCGAGTTCTCCGATTAGACTTATGATTTTGTTAATAGCCGTCCTGTCCAGCACGCCGCGCGGTCTATGGATCAGCAGACAAACCTCTTCGTGAAACTCGAAATCAGGCGGCAGAGGCAGCTTCATTGTTTACCATTTCCTTCCTAGCTCAATCCTCCTCGTCAATGGTGCTTGTTACTGATCATTTCAAGCCTTTTCCGCGACGCGTCGCGGCACGCATTTCGGCGGCTCCAGCCCCCCACTTCGTAACGCAGACCATCGTCTTAGTTTGAAAACCATCAGAATTTTAAGCTGGCGCTAAAGTTAAAAGCGGAAGCCCTCATAGTAAGTTTCATCAGTAGCGAACACGAAGCCCGACTCAGGTGGGATCACGCCAGCAAACGGCGCAATGGACATTCCTGAAATAGGCCGGCCAAGGCCACCTTCAACTGCGAAAGCAGAAGGCGGGAGCGAAATAAACACTATCAACGCGACGATAAGCTTTGCGTCCATGAGTTTGGTTTTCATGTTTCTCCCTTCGTCAACTAGTTGATTAACTTCACTTTTACATCGTTACTTTCATCGGTAGTTGGTTCACTGATGCAGGTCCGCGTCCGCCACCAGTGTTGCGATTGGTACACCTAACCATTG
>Ga0193722_1000047_pt1 | contig 27337 bp, 28 predicted proteins | sample H2m1metaG_FD_143044 | JGI IMG/M metagenome (GOLD analysis project Ga0193722, IMG submission 143044) | Soil microbial communities from a riparian zone of the East river system, Colorado, United States - H2m1 | ecosystem: Environmental > Terrestrial > Soil > Riparian zone | place: USA: East River...
CTTCCGATCTATGTTTCCCGGTTTGAGATCACGATGGAGAACTCCACGGCTGTGGGCGTAATCGACCGCGCGCACGACCTTTGCCATCAGCTGCACACACTTCCGCGGTTTATCGCGGAGAGAAACAACGTTCTCGCGCAAACTTCCCTTCTCCGCGAACTTCATGCTGAAAAACGGCAGGCCGTCCTCGCTTTCGCTCACTTCATAAATGGGAAGAATGTTCGGGTGATCCAGACTGGCCACCGCCTGTGCTTCTCGTCGGAATCGCTCAAGCGCTCCATGTGAATCAGCGCGATAACTAAGGACGCGCTTTACCGCGACGATGCGCCGGGAATGTCGTTGCCTGGCGCGATAGATCACGCCCATACCGCCGCAACCGATCTGCCCGAGAATTTCGTAATTTCCCAGCTGCCAGGGCTTGTCGCGTGCGTCCAACTCGTGGAGGACGGTTTCATAAACTGCATTAGATACCTCGCCACCAGTTTTCAATCCCTGGCGCAGCAGGCAGCTCACACAAACTCCGGTGTCGAGTCGCATGATTGTTCCGCACTTCGCGCATTTTGCGTGCCCTTTGGTGACCCTCGGAAGCGGATCGGGGCGTGGATCTGAATCTGTCATCGCAATTGCTCGGTTCCTGTTGCGAGTGACGCACACAGGTAACGGATTTCATCATCCACGTCGGTAGGATCCTCGACGGTTTGCGAGACTTCATCGCGCAGCAGACTGCGGTAACGCTGACGCATGTTGTGCAGCTGTTTTTTCACGGCCGTTTCTGCCATTCCCAGTTCCCCGGATAGCTTAGCATATGACAGTTCATCGCGTTCGTCTGTAAGACGGGAGCTTAGTGCTTGGAAAAGCCACAGCTTGCCTTTGCTCTCGCATTCTTCCCGCAGCCGTTGAAACGCGTGTTCCACAACCGTCGTCGCCCACGTGAGATCGAAGATGCGCTCCGGCGGCAACGAATCGAGTCCCTGAATCGGGATGGATAATTGCGACGGCGCTTCCGCCATCCAATCATCCCAGGAAATAAATTCCACGCCGCCGCCACGTTTGTGAGCATGAGTTTTCTCCGCGGCATTGATGAGAAAATTTTGCAGCGATCTCAGCAAGAGCGAACGAAACCGCCCGCGGTTGCGATCGGCCTGCTGCAACCAATTATGCTCAAGTATTGTGACAAAAAAATCCTGGGTGAGGTCCTGTGCGTCCTCAATCGAATAGCCGCGTGCGCGGACAAACGAGAAAATGGGCCGCCAATAAGTCCGGCAAAGCTCGGCCAGCGCCCCGCGCGCCTTTTGCTCTTCGCCGTTGGCCGCGGAAAAGATCACGCTCCAGCGAGTGGTTATGAACTCACGCGGTCCATATCCGCCCTGCTCGCCAACGTTCCCGTCCACGAGAGAACATTGTGGTTCTCTGCGTTCTATACAAGCAATAGACGGTGATTATACACGGCGCGTTGCAGTGGCTTGCCTTCGCCGCGAATGCAAAGTCTCCCGGGAGCGAGATGCATAGCGCAGACGGTCTGCCGGCGGAGGGGCTCGAACCCACACGATCTTGCGATCACTGGATTTTGAGTCCAGCGCGTCTGCCAATTCCGCCACGCCGGCGTTGTAACACAGGCGTCCCGCCCGTGAGTCGGGCTTCCGAGCCCGCGCGGGCTAAGTTCCGATAAATTCGAGCGTTCGCAAACCGCGCGGTGGCCCGAGAATTTCGCGAAGAATAATTGCGCCGCGCAAACCGGACGTCGATGCGAGCAGCGTGGCGACGTCTGCTCTTGGTCCTTCCGCTTTAGCAATTATCGGCGTTACTCCCGCGTAAGTTTCCGCGGGTGCTTTGAAGATCGGCGACGGCGCACTCGGCAACTGTCCTTCCTGAACTTCGAAGGCGGGTGGAACCATTTTCTCCCTTACAGTCGGCGGCGGAGGAATTTCTTTCGCGATTATCTCGCGCTTGCGCGACTTCTCTCGTCTTACTTGTGAAAGCGGTGAAATCGGCGGCTGCACCGGTGCAACGGGGCGGGGTGGAATATCTGTCCGAGGCACCACGGGCGGCGGTGGTCTTGAGGTTGGAGGTTGGCCAAGGGCTTCCAATAATTTGCGAATCCGGTCTTCGTCTGACTCCGTCGGCGGGCGCCGCATTGGGGTAGGCGTTTTTGGAATAGGTGTCGCTGTTCGCTTTGTCTGATCTTTGCCTGTTTTGGCCGCTATCTTCGCCAGGAACTGGAACAAGACAGCGACCGCGACAAGCAAGAGGAAAAGCAGATTATCGAAATTAGCGGCAATCATGATTACATCTTCGTTAAAAGTATTGCAGCGTTAAAGCGTTGAAGCGGAATTCGCAGGCAGTCCGAGAAACGCTTCAACGAATCATGTCCCCTCAGTCCGCGGCTTTTCGCCGCCTGCAATTGATTCGCGCATCGACGTATCCGCCTGCACGTTTTTCATCCGGACGTAATCCATTACGCCAAGATTACCCGAGCGAAACGCGTCTGCCATTGCCTGGGGTACGAGCGCCTCGGCTTCCACGACTTTGGCCCGCATCTCCTGCGTCTTTGCGCGCATTTCCTGCTCGACAGCGACAGCGGCGGCCCGGCGCACTTCGGCTTTCGCTTGCGCAACGCGCTTGTCAGCCTCGGCTTGCTCGGTCTGCAATTTCGCGCCGATGTTATCGCCGACATCCACGTCGGCAATATCGATCGATAGAATTTCAAACGCGGTGTTGCTATCGAGGCCCTTTGCCAAGACTGTTTTTGAGATGCGATCGGGATTTTCCAGCACTTCCTTGTAGGAATGGGCTGAACCAATCGCGCTCACGATACCTTCTCCGACTCGGGCGATGATCGTTTCTTCAGTCGCGCCACCGACGAACCGGTCGAGATGCGAGCGCACCGTGACACGCGCCTTTACTTTCACACCGATACCGTCCTGGGCGACACCGTCGATCGTTCCGCGACCCATCGCAGGATTAGGAGCGTCAATTACCTTTGGATTAATACTGGTGCGCACTGCCTCTAACACTGTCTTGCCAGTTCCCTTTGTAGCAAGGTCGATGGCGCAGGCACGGTTGAAATCGAGCGTAATGCCTGCCTTATCAGCGGCAATCAGGGCGAGGACAACATGGCCCACATCGCCGCCTGCCAGGTAGTGGGCTTCCAAGGGATCACTCCGAACATCCAGACCCGCTTTCACTGCCGTGATGCGATTGTCCACAATCAAACCAACCGGCACTTTCCGCAGCCGCATTCCAACCATCTTACCCAGGCTCACCGGCGCATTTGCGATCCGTGCCCGGAGCCAGAGACCGAAAAAGTTGAAAAGAACAACCGCCAGCACGAGCGCGAACAGCGCCAGCACTGCGATGCCGACAAGATAAAGCGAGTCCATATTGCAGCGGAGAGTATCGGAACCGAAACAACCCGGAAAGTTCTAATTAGTTGGAAGACCTTGTCCCTCGGCACGCGGTAGCGATGCGAAGGCGGCTCAACGCGTTGGCAAATCGCGCGCGGCTTTGCCGCCGGATACCTGTGCCTTCGGCGAGCATAATCTGCCAACCTCTCCGGAGAACCCGATCCACGCGTAAAAGGCCTGGTTCGAGAATCGGTGAGTTTTTTGCTCGCCTTACGCCGCCCTCTTCGATAAAAACCCAATTCCCATGATTTCGCTTTTGCCAGGGCCTCGTTAGACAACTCGAGATTATTCCCAAATGCACACGCTCGAAGAATGGCAGCAGTGGTATCAGTCAGTTAGCGTAATAGAACCACCGCCTCGCGTGCCTCATCGGCCGTCCGAGGAACCGCTACTAGAAGCGTGGGACAATCGTTTGGCCGCGCAGAATGTTTACTTTGATATTTGCGTTGCTAAACACATCGGCCACGCGCGCGTTGCTGATGAAAAAAGCATCGCGTCCCTTCGAGTCGATCAAGGATTGGCGAAGCCTGCGATAGAAAAGGCCGTCGGCGCGTTCATTCGCGACGGTTCCTGGCCGGCCCTGACACATCGCGAGTATTTGCATCTGATCGTCCGCATTCAGCTCGCTCGAAAAGTCGTAGCAGCCATTCGCGATGGGACGCCTCAGGGCATGGTTGTTAAGAGCCAAATGCCTGACCTTGGAAATCGCGAGTACGCGATCCGGTGGTTTCTTGTCGATCTTTGGAATTTAACAGGCAAAACGTTCCTTGCTGCGATGGCCCGCGATTTCTTAGAAAAGCGAACGGAATCTGTAAGCGATAGAAGCCAGGTCGAACAATTCGCTGGCGAACGAACAAATTGATCCGGGATTTGGTGCTCGGGGCGGGACTTGAACCCGCATGCCTTTCGGCATACGCCCCTCAAACGTACGTGTCTGCCATTCCACCACCCGAGCTTTTGAATTTGGAATGCGCCAAAAATCTTCCTTCATCTGCGCTTGTTGGCAACTCGCTCTTACTGTTACTCATGATCGTAATCGAAGCGAACCAGCATAATTTACGAACGTCGGCATCCCTGCGTGAAATCAACTGATCAGTGGTTAGGTTTCTGAAGCGAGCAGGAGCATGAGCACAAGTGAGAACGAAGAATGGATCAAACTCGACCTGCACATTCATACGCTGGACGATCCCAAGGACGCAGTGGATTACTCCGCGCATCAATTGCTTGAACGCGCGCGCACACTTGGCTTTCGCGTCCTTGCGATCACCTTGCACGATGCGGTCTTTAATCGACAGGAAGTGTTCGCCGATGCAGCGGCCATGGGTATTCTGCTTATCTCTGCCGCGGAGATGCGGTTGCAGGGCGCGGACGTCATCGTTCTAAACGTCAGCGCCGCGGAAATGGCGGAGCTGAAAAGCTTTGACGATCTACGGCGCCTGCGGGAGCGACGCGGGGACTCAATTTTTACAATTGCGCCGCACCCGTTTTACATGGTTGGGGGCTCGATCGGATCGCGATTATTTCAACAGATAGATTGCTTCGACGCGATCGAGTTCTGTCATTTTCATGTAGGTCTCTTCAATCCAAATCGCCGTGCGAAAAGAGTGGCGTCGCGTTTTGGCAAACCATTGATCGCCACCTCCGACGCGCATCGGCTCCACGCTTTTGGGCGCCATTATACCAGCATCCCAATGCCCTCCGCACTGACAGTCGAGAATGTTTTCGCAGCCTTGCGCAGTGGCCCGCAGCGCCTAACGAGTCCTGCGTGCAGTTTCGCCGATCTTGTCAACGCGATCTATTTTGTTTTCCTTGCGCATCCATTTCGAGTGCGCCGGAAGATCGCCGCCTCCAAAAGACAACCTTCGAGTAACGAAACGCGGCTCGCGCCTTAGGAGCCTAACGGGAAGGCGATTCGGGGGCCAGGTCGTAGATTGCGCCCCAGTCGCCCGATGCTATAGGACGCGCCGTTGTTTCCCAGGGACGACTGCTGCCCTGATAATTTGCGGTCTCGTCACGACCCCAGAAAATGTAGCGCACGCCCAGAGCCTTAGCGGCTTCGCGCCAGTTCGGCGCGCCACGCATTAAGGCAGTCAGCTGTCTATTGGGATTGTCGTAGTCGAATCCTTCCGTCCACAGGTGGCCGGGATACCCCAGAACAACTTTGCGGCCTTGGAGCAAGAGCGGATGGTTATAGGTCGGGTAAGCTGCAAAGCGAGCCTCAACCGGCAAAGGCCGGACCGCGTTGCCAATCGCATCGAGTCTTGCGCGCTCAATGAGTCCAAAGCCTGGATGCCCGGCAGCCAACCCGCCGAGTAATGTGACAAAACCGGAAGCGAAGAGTGCAATGCACGTGACTGCTCGTTCCGGAAAAGCCCAACGCCCAATCAAATCGCTCCACAAAAATGGAAGAATCAGAAAGTAACCCCACACCATCAGTTTGAGATTGTCCCAGTCCCACGGCGCGGTTTGAACGAAATATCCAATCCCGAAGATCACAACCGCAGACAGCACGAATACAATGTCCGCTGGAGGTTTTTTACCCCAACGCCACCCAGCCTTCCAAGCGCGCCAGCCACAGAGCGCTACCAATGCCAGCGCAAGCAGAATCCATAAGCCAAAGTTCGTCAGCCAGAACTGAAAAAACGGTGCGATCACGCCGTTCCATGTTTTTTGCAACAGTGAGCCGAACCCCGTGGCAGATCCAAAATTCGCAGCGCCACCCATCCGAAAGAAGGGAGCGCCGAAGTCCGCTGAATCTTGCACCCAGCCTGGGTGCCATTTCACCATTGATTTCGCATGGAACTGGTCGGTAACCAGCCAAACGAAAAACGTCGCGGGAATTAAAGCGGCACTAAATAGCGCAATGACGTGTTTGCGTATAGGCGCCTCATTGAGAATTTTGGGCCACGCTACCCGGTCGAGCAGCAGCGCAACAAGCAGCACGATCGTCAGGGCGATAAAGGTATGCACGTGAAAAAGTGGCATTGACGCGTAAAGGGAGAGTTCGACCCAAAAAGGTAGAGGGCCCTTCCTCTTGCCGTGGGTGTTGACGGCGGTGGGTGAACCGGCATCATCGTCCGCAACTGCAGGCTGGGCTTTCGGGGCATTCGTTTTCGCCTCAGCCTTCGCAACCGCTTCAGCGGAGGAGTCCTCTAGTGCTGGCAAGTCCCGAGCAGGGGCTATGGGAGTTTCACGAAAGTATTTTTCACGCCAATGCCACAGCAGAACCAGCGCCGCCGGGATTGCGTAAATCCATCCGCGCTGCGTCACGAACATGGATAGCGGAATGCTTTTCCAGGCGATTTTGTTGCCCCCCTGATAGTCCAAAAACTTCAGGGTCTTCAAAATCTGGAAGCCAGCTATTCCGCCGTTGAACAAAAAACCTGCCACACCAAAGGTACCGCCCCATCGGAAAAACGCATAAAACGTTGCGAGCGAGCCAAGCAATCCAGTCCAAACCAGTCCGCGGATCAGATCGACGTGAACGAGGCAAAGCAAAGCGTTGAACAAATCGATCCCAGCCGGATACCTTAGTTTGCTAAAGGCATAGATCGGGCTGTCCGGCCACATCCGAACGCCACTCGCGAAATTCCTGATCATGGCGATGTGGAGGGAAAGATCACCGAGGTTATTAGGCGATTGAATTTTCAGTTCGCTGCCGTCGATATACAGCAGCCAGCAAAAAGATCGCACTGCAAACAGAGCGAAAACCGCGGCCACCAGCCAGAACCAGATTTTTCCATAACGCCACGTAGTCTTGGAAGGCCCTGGCTCAGAGCGGATTCGTTTATCGGGGTCAGACGTTCCCAACCAAGCGGCGACAGCAAAGGCAACACCGCATACCAGCGCGAGAGCCGCGCTCAACGCATTCAGGCCGTGGCCGGCTATTCCCAGAAGGACGCCGCAAACAACCGACAAATTGACAAAGGTTAGACCTGCCGAAAGCAACTTCATCGAAATAAGCTGTTATTTAGCCGGTCCTTTCCCGACAAATTCTGGCGCTCTGCTAGGAAAAATTTCTTTGAAGACCTCGGCCTTGAAGTAAACCTTCGACGGATCTTGATAGTTACGAACGGTAACCGTGTCGGTGTAATACGTTCCTTTCAACTTCGATTCGACCTGTTTGATTTTGTCTTGCTGCACGAGGAGAAAGTCACCGTCGAGGTTCGCTGGCATGTTCCCTCCTTCGTAGTAGCCGACTCGATCGAAATCTCCGAGCATCCATGGAAGCGGATAAGTGCTGGTTCGAATGAGGTGGCCAGTCAGGTGATAGTTGGCCGGATTCCGTTTTGCCAATGTAAGAAGCGGTTTGGTTAATTTAAAAATGTCGTTGTAGGTCTGGACGTACGCATAAGGCTCGTCGGGCGAGCTGCAGCGGAAGTAGTTTAGCCAAATGCATGAGCCGAGCGAAATGCACAAAAGCACGCCTGTCGCGACATATACCTTGCGAACCGTTGGGGTAAATAGCCGTGCCAAGAGGGATTTGCGCTTCGGCTGTTTTGGACGAACCAGCAGAACCGCCGCGCCAAATATAAACAGGAACGGCCATCCGAAACTGATGATGCACCAGGGCGTCTTGTATTTGACGTAACTATAGGCAAACAAGGTTCCGACCCCGTAGATTGCCAGGTAACGCAGACTGAGATTCTTAAACTTTTGACAAAACACGCAAAGAATTAATCCGGCCAGCATTGGCAGTTCGTAACCGAGAAAATCAGCGCGGCCGCCTTCAAGCGATGGCCCCATCAGTTTCAACCAATAATCCCACGGTTTTTCATGGCCGTGACCGGCGGCGCCAGTCTCGGTCCAGGCCTTAAACGCCTGATACAAGCCTTTGACGCCATTCCAGTTAAGAAAAAATCCGGAATAGAAAACGACGATCGCGGCTGCGCCCACACCGAGAACCATCGCCAGATCGACGTATCTCCATGTTTGCTTCGCCGGCTTGGCGTCGGGAACGCGGCTTAGAGCACAGGAAACCATCAGAACCGGAATGGCAATCAACGCGCAGGCGACGTGAATTGCGTAGGTTTCCTTCGTCAGAATCATGCCGGCTATTCCCATCCCCGCATACCAGAGATAATTCAACGTTCCCGATCTCCAGAGGCCAAGCAGCCCGAGGATGAACATCGTCGAGAAGAATTGCAGCCACACTTCGTGAATCGCGTACCGGCCGTAGAACACGAAGCCAGGTGAAACCGCCATGGCTAGCGCAGCTATTCGACTCACGTTTCGCCCGACCAACGGCTCGAATTTAAGCATTAGCCAGACGCACCCAATACTCACCAGCACAACGGGCAGCCGCAGCGCCCAGAGATTCCGGCCTAACAAACTTTCCGACAGCAGCAGGACGTAAAAGTGCAGCGGCCCGTGGTAATTCGTCGGATCGTATCTGTAAAACCCATTATGCATGACCTGATCCACAAACCAGCCATTGATGCCTTCATCGAAATGCGGCGGCTTGATACCCAGCAGAAAAAAACGCAGGAACGCGGCCAGCCCCAGGATTAACCAGGGAGTCCAACCAGTCTCTGCGAGGCGGGCCTTCCACGCTTCCAGGTAACCGCGTACTCCCGCGCCGGCGGGAGAATATTCTGCTGGCGCGTCGCGCTCGGCGCTGCTAGTACGCGCTGCCATGCGCATCCTTGTAACCGGTGGCTGCGGATTCATCGGGAGCAACTTTATTCGGTATATTTTGCAACATTACAAGCCTGCGTACGTGACCAACGTCGATGTACTCACTTACGCGGGCAACCTCGCCAATCTGGACGGCGTGGTCGAAGAACATGGCGAACGCTACGAGTTTTTCAAAGCCGATATCGCAAATACCGATCAGATGGATGCGCTCATGACCGAGCATCAATTTTATGCGGTCATCAATTTCGCGGCCGAATCCCATGTCGACCGCAGCATCAACGATCCGCTCAATTTCATTCACACAAATGTCATCGGCACGAGTGTGCTGCTCGCTTGCGCCCGCCGGCACGGCGTCCAGCGCTTTATTCAGGTTTCGACCGATGAAGTCTATGGTTCGCTGGGTCCCACCGGTAAATTCACCGAGCAATCGCCGCTCGATCCGAGTTCGCCCTATTCGGCCAGCAAAGCCGGCGCCGATCTGCTCGCCCTTGCCTGTTACAAGACCTACGGCCAGGAAGTGCTGGTGACCCGTTGTTCGAACAACTACGGACCGTATCAGTTTCCCGAAAAACTGATTCCGCTCATGATCATCAAGGCGCTGCGTGACGAAGCCCTCCCGGTTTATGGCGACGGCCTGAATGTGCGCGATTGGATCCATGTCACAGATCATTGCGCCGCCATCGTGGCCGCGCTTTTTGAGGGAAAACCAGGTCAGATTTATAATTTCGGCGGCGACGGCGAGATGGTGAACATCGATCTTGTAAAAATGATTCTCGATAAACTGGGCAAGCCCCACAGCGTGATTTCGTTTGTCACCGACAGGCTGGGCCACGACCGCCGCTACGCTATTGATTCGTCATTTGCCCACCGTGAGCTGAACTGGAAACCGCGTCGTAATTTCAATGAGGGCCTCGATGAGACCATTCAGTGGTACGTCGAAAACCAGTCGTGGTGGCAACCCTTGCTTGAGCGCGCTGGAAGATACTGATCATTCTATCAACTTGTGACTCTCGATGCCGGAAACATCGGCGGCTAATTGTTCTGCGTAGGCAAGCATGAAAATCGTAATTCTGGGCGCGGGCGGACGGCTTGGCGCGGCACTGTTGCGCGAATATTGCGATAAGTTCGAGGTTACTGGCTTCGATCGTACGCAACTGGATCTCTCCGATTTGAATGACGTGCGGGAAAAACTGCAGGAGACAGGTTTTGACGTCCTGATTAACGCAGCAGGTTTCACGAAGGTCGATCTTTGCGAAACGCAACCGGAACGGGCGTTTCTCATCAATGCGGAGGCACCTCGCGTTCTTGCCGAGATTTGTGGTGAAAAGAGCGTCAGACTGATCCACTTCAGCACCGATTACGTGTTCGACGGCGAGAAACGCGAGCCCTACAGCGAAGAAGATGAAGCAACCCCAATCAGCGTTTACGGCGAATCGAAGCGGGCTGGAGAAAAAAATGTGCTGGCTGCGCAAGATCGGAATCTCGTGGTGCGCGTGTCCTGGGTTTTTGGACCGGATCGTCCGAGTTTTATCGACGCAATGATAAAGGGGGCACAGGAAAGTGAGCGCGTCGATGCAATCGCGGACAAGTTTTCCGCGCCGACTTACACGCGCGACATCGCGGAGATGTTGCCACAGTTTTTCGAGAGAGGCGTCGATGGCGGGATCCTGCATTTCTCGAATGCTGGACAATGTAATTGGCAGGAATACGCGCAATGGGCTCTGGACTGTTGCCACAACGCCGGCCTGCCTCTCAAAGCGAGAACGGTTGGCGCAGGTAAATTAGAAAACATGACCAACTGGATCGCGCGCCGCCCCGTTTATTCTGTGCTTTCCACCGCGAAATACACCAAATTGACCGGCATATCACCTCGCACTTGGCGGGAAGCCGTCTCTGATTATATTACGCGTTTCTATACTAAAAAATGAAAACCCACATTCTCACTCTTACATTGACGTTCATTTTTTGCCTGACTGCGCGCGCCGAATTGAAATGGGAGCAGACTGCCGTTGAGCTGCACCCAGTGCGTGGTGACAAACAAGCGATCGGTCATTTCAAATATCAGAACGCCGGCAAGACACCGATTCATTTTAAGTCGGTTCACGCCTCATGCGGCTGCACGGCTGCGCAATCGCAAAAGGATCAGGTCGGGCCCGGCGAAAAAGGTGAGATTACAGCCACGTTTACCATTGGCGATCGCACCGGCACCCAGGTCAAAACCGTGACGGTAGAGACTGACGAGGCCCTGAATCAGAAAACGGTCCTGACTCTCAAGGCTATTATCCCGCAGGAATTGGAGATCAGTCCGACTTTTGTGTTTTGGAAACAAGGCGAAAAGCCGGACCCGAAATCGATCACCGTCCACGCCGGGAAGGATTTTAGCGTGAAACACATCAAGGTCACCTCGTCGAGTCCTGATTTTCAGACCAAAGTGGAAGAAACTGGCGAGGGGCAGTTCAAAGTTGATGTCCATCCCAACGAAACGAACCGTTTGCTTGCATCGACCTTGACAATCCAATCGGAGAATTCGCCCAAGACATTTTACGCCACTGCGCGCATCACGACTGCTCCGACTGCGCCAGGTGCCCCGGCTATTCAGAAAGCCCCAGGTGCTCCAGGTGCCCCGGCTGGTCCGACCGCCCCGGCTCGTCCGCCTGCGCCGGGTAGTCAAACACGTTGAAATTTTCGCTTCCACGCCAGGCGCTCATTCTGGCAGCGCTCTCGCTTCTTCCCGGCGTAGGGCAGGCGATTTATTTTCGCGACAAGATCTCGTGGCAATCACCAATTCCGCCCTCGGAAATGGTGGGCGCCGATCAGGCGCGCGAGTGGGGTGATAGTACCATCTGGATCGACGCTCGTCCGGATAATGAGTTCGCTCGTGATCACGTCCCCGGTGCGATTTTGTTGAACGAAGATCGCTGGAACGAATTGCTGCCGCAGTTTTTAGCCGTGTGGTCGCCGGGGAAAAAGGTCGTTGTTTATTGCAGCGCGCAAAGTTGCGATCTCGCCCGCGAAGTGGCCGAACGCCTGCGCAAGGAAGCGCAGCTTCCTGATGTGTTCGTGCTCGAGGGCGGCTGGGAAGCCTGGGTCAAGAAGAATAGATAGAAGATGCGCTTTTCGCTCGGCAATTTCATCTGGCGGATTGTCGATCTTATCATCGCCGCAATTTTCATCTACGCCGGCGTGCTTAAAGCACTCGATCCGGTTCAGCTCGCCCACGATATAGATCATTACAAAATTCTACCGTGGACGATTGGAGTCGGGCTCGCGTTTTATTTGCCGTGGTTGGAGATTTTTTGTGGTCTTGCACTGATCTTTCGCCTGTTCTATCGGGGAGCATTGTCGATTTTGACTGCGCTCGTTGTGGTCTTCCTCGTCGCCACGATCGCTGCAAAAGTTCGCGGTCTTGACATTACCTGCGGCTGTTTCGGTCATGCGAGCCAGAACTGGAGTTTTCCGGCGCACCTGGCGCTGGATCTGGGAATTCTCGCTGCTCTGGCTGTGCTTTGTTACTGCAGCGTCGCGCGAGCGCGTGCAAATGCCTCGCCAATGCCTACGTCAAGCTGATTGATATCGAGACAACATGATCAGGAAGCTGAAGTCTGGCAAATATCGCTTGTACTCACAAAAGAAAAATCCGAAAACGGGAAAGCGCCGGAATTTGGGAACGTTTAAGACAGAGACCGCAGCCCGGAAACACGAGCGAGCAGTTCAGTTCTTTAAGCGGCATTAAGTGTTGCGTGCTCCTCGAATTTGACAGGCGCGATTGCCTGGCGCTTCATTTTCATGGCGCTCGATTTTGTCGGCTTGATTGGACTACGCTACGTGTTTCACACTGTCTGGGCTTTAGCAATCGATGAGACCGTTCTGGCTTACCCTTGGATGCTCGCTTTGTCTGGCGATTTTCGCGACGGCGGGATGCGGCCGAAAATCGACTAGCCAAATCCGCGGTGAACCGTCCGCCGCCCAATCACCTTCGGTTTCCACTCCGGTTCAGTCGCCAGGTTCATCGGCGTCGCCAAGCCAGGCGCAATCGCCACAGACAAGCCAGCGCCCAGCGCTCGATTTGTCGCGACTGGAGAACAGCGTCCAGCCGGCAGTGTTTTGGATCACGGTGTTCGATTCGTCTGGCAAGTTACTGCGTACTGAGACTGCTTTTTTCATTTCAGGCGATGGCAGATTCATTACGACAGCGCATGCAATCGAAGACGGGATCAATGCTGTGGCGAAAATGGCTGATGGCAGAATTCATGATGTGACCGGGGTCCTGGCAGCTTCCAAAAAGCTCGACCTGGCTGTTCTTCAAGCCGATGTGAAATATGTGCCATTTCTGACGTTGAATAAGAATCCAAACCTCGCGACTGATGGGCGGATCGGAGTGGTAGGCAGCGGGCTGGCCGGAACTGATGGAGCTCCCCGCGATGTGACCATCTTAACACGGCAATCTGATCGGCTAGAAATCGCAGGCCCAATTTCTTCGAATTCGATCGGCTCGCCGAGCGTAAGCGAAAATGGAGAAGTTGTAGGCGTGGTGATATCAGCCGGTGAAAAAACGTCGGTTCGACCTTCGAATGCTGTGGAGTCGTTCCTGGGTGGAATTGCTGCGGACGCCAAACCGCGATGGCCGGAGATTGCCCAAGCTGCTATTACACCTACACCCGCGCCTCGCCCAACTCCGAAGCCACGCTTGGTTTATGCGCCAGCGCCGGCATTTCCTTCTGATGTACGTTCTCGTCCAGGCGGGGCGTGGTCCGGCCGCTTCAGGTTAAGCTTCAATGCCAGGGGAAACGTGACAAATGTCCAGGTTGTCCAATCGACTGGAAATGTTGCGCTCGATCAATCTGCACTCAATACGCTTCGTCAGTGGAAATCCGCTCCCGGCCAAGACTGGGCAGCGACGGTTCCCGTTACATTTCAAAGCAGGTGAAGGCAGAAACCGCAGCACCGGGCTTTCGCATAAAATCCGGCTGGGCGGCCGCTGTATTGCTTACAGGTCCAATTGTTGCGCCTGCGCTTCGAGATAATCGGATGGTCGATTTGTCCGATCCACGAGTTCCCGAGACGCGCCAGCCCTACCACGCCACCTTTGGACAACTTGAAACGGACACCAAGAAGACAGACCGGCGCGCGGGCATCGTGCATCGCATAACAACGCAATCCATCACGGATCTTCTGTCAGATTATCGGGGGAAAGGTTATTCGATTACGCGCGCCTCTCTGGTGATTGGAAGTCAGCTCGATCCTGCTTCCATTGCAAACCCGCACATTCGCGCGCACGCGCTCGAGGGGCAGCTATTTCGCTCGGCAATCGAGCAGGCTTTGAACGGGCACGGTATTCGCACGCTTATTCTACTGGAACGCGATGCTTATGCCAGAGCCGGCGCACAACTGAAAAAGTCCTCTGATGATATGCGGCAGATCATTCAAAATCTTGGCCGGTCTACCGAAGGCTCCTGGCGTGCCGAGCAGAAAGTTGCTGCTCTCGGTGCATGGCTCGCGCTTTGTCACGAGCCGCGTTGGAACAAGAAGGAGAAAGATGAAAATTTGTGAAGCGACTGTTGCGGATCACGATGAGATCTGGCGTATCTTTCATGAGGTTGTCGCCGCCGGAGACACGTACGCATTTAATCCCGACACGCCGCGTGAAGGTGCGCTCGCGTATTGGTTTGCGCGTGGAACGCACACGTATGTCGCCAAGCAGGAATCTGCAGGGGACGGCGTCGCCGTCCGACGGGAGTCAACGCCTCCCCCGATGGTTATCCAACGTCGAGACATCGTAGGCACTTATATTTTGCGGCCTAACCAGTCTGGCGGCGGTTCGCACGTTGCGAACGCGGCGTTCATGGTTGCTCCGGAGGCGCGTGGTCAGGGAATTGGTCGCGCGATGGGTGAACATTGTCTAATTGAAGCGCGCCGCCTCGGTTTCCGGGCGATGCAGTTCAATTTCGTGGTCTCGACCAACCAATCGGCAGTCCGTCTTTGGCAGCAGCTAGGATTCAAGATCGTCGGCACTTTGTCGGGGGCGTTTCGACATCCTGAAAGGGGTTATATCGATGTTTACGTGATGTACCGCTCGCTGCTTGAAGTCCACGCTCAGCCCCTTTTCTCCAAACAAACATTGCAAAAGATGTGATTTTCCGGTTGAACCTAGGTCGATGCAGACGGTGATCCAAGTCATCACGACCGGGCGTGGATCGCTGCGCGAAAAGATCATGACCGATCCCCAGCTCCGGCGGTTTGATCTGATTCCCACTGAACATCAGCGGCCCGGTCGCCCGCATGGCTGGGCCAAAATCCATAGTGAGACCGCGCATGGCGCGATCAATTTGGAATGGCATGCGCGCAGTAGCACGCTGATTTGCCGGGTCGTCACGAAATTGGGAAACAAGCCCAACTCGATCATCGGTGATTTCATCGATTATCTGTTGGCCCGTCATCAAAGCCGCATTCTGGCCATCCACATCATGCGACGATGAATTCGGGAAAATAGAGGTGACGAGCATGCCCGAACTTTTCATTATCGATGCGCCTGCGGCCACCGTTCTTGGGCGACTTATGACCGGTGGCGTCTTTCTGTCCGAAGAAATTTAGAAGACGATCCGGAGTCTACGGGGCTCGAACCCGCAACCTCCGCCGTGACAGGGCGGCGCTCTAACCAATTGAGCTAAGACTCCTCGGGAAGAACAATTGTAGAGGCGGCAATCGTCAGTCGCAACTCTCGGAAGAGAGACTTCTCTGCAACAAGAGTGCGAACATCATGGTTGAACATTTTGAGTATTGTGGCGTCGAAGATTGCGGATGCGTCTGATAACGCTATAATGAGACACGGTTCGGCGGATTGACCCAAACCATAAATGAGTGACGAGCGCAGCGAGGGACTTCAGGGCGGGGTTGGGGACTCAAGTCCGGACAATCTCCTCGACTCATTTGATCAAGTGATTGCGTCGTTGCCTCCAGGCGATCCGATTCGACGCGATCTGCTGGAATTGCGTCCGCAGATTTCCGACCAACAGGAGACGATGGTCGAAGCGCGCCGAATGATCGAGAAACTTGAGGAGGTCGTCAAAAAGGTGACTTCGCCTGCGAACCGCATCGGCACGTTTCTCGGAGCCACTTCGAAAGAAACGGCACACATTGTTGTGGGGGGCGCCGATTATTATTGCAACGTCGATCCGCGCATTCCACTTGCGAAACTCAAAAAAGGAACGCGCGTACTGGTAAACGAAGCGTTCGTGATCGTTGGCGATCTGGGATTTGAAACCGCCGGTCCGGTGACAAAAATCACTGAAGTCCTCGGCAAAGACCGGCTGCGGGTCGGTTCCGAGCACGGATTGCAATCGATGGTGTTACAGCGCTCCGCCGACCTTGCCGACTTCGCCTTGAAATCAGGCGACGAAGTCCGCGTTGACTCAAACTACCGGATGGCGTTGGAAATGCTCTCGAGCACTAAATCTCACGAACATTATCTAGACAATGTGCCGGAGTTGCCGTGGGAAAAGGTTGGCGGTCAGGAAGCAGCGCTACAAGCGATCAAGGACGCGATCGAGCTCCCACTGTTGCACGCCGATCTTTTCCAAAAATTTCACCATGCCACACCGAAGGGTTTTATCCTTTACGGTCCCCCGGGTTGCGGGAAGACGCTGATCGGTAAAGCGACTGCTTACAATTTGACCAAGCAGCTTCGTGAAAAAACAGGCGCTGAGATGCAGGAATATTTCATGCACGTCAAGGGTCCAGAGATTCTGAACATGTGGGTGGGCGAATCGGAACGAATGGTGCGGGAAATTTTTGCCACTGCTCGCGAGAAACGCGGCGAGGGTTTCATGCCATTTCTATTTATCGACGAGGCTGAATCGATTCTTGGCACGCGCCGCGCGTCGCGCCATTCGAACATCCTTTCAACACTGGTCCCGATGTTTTGCTCGGAGATGGACGGGATCGATTCGCTCAATGACGTCGTCATTATCCTTGCTTCCAATCGCGCCGATCTGATCGACCCGGCAATTTTGCGGCCGGGCCGAATCGATCGAAAAATAAAGGTTAGCCGGCCAGATAAAGAAGGCGCACGCGAAATCTACCGCATCTATCTCACGGACGATCTTCCTTACGACGGTGTGCTTGGCAAGGAAGCCGATGGCCTGGGGGCCTCGATTGAGCACCTCATTGAGCGCTTTGTCGGCTGGCAGTTTACGCGTCGCGACGAGAACAAATTCCTGGAAGTGACGTTGCGCAGCGGACGCAAGGAGACCCTTTACCGCAGCGATCTTATTAGTGGCGCGATTATCGCCTCGATTGTGGAGCGCGGAAAAGCGATGGCGATTAAGCGGGCCATCGCCACCGAACAGGAGCAAGGAATTCGGGAAACGGATCTGCAGCTGGCCTTTAACGCCGAGTACGTGGAGAACGATATTTTCCCGACTACCGACATCACCGAGGACTGGCTCAAGCTGATTGATTACGATCCAGAAAACGTCGTCAAAATTTCGCCTGTTAGACCGGTCTCTGACGCGCGAGCGCGCGCAACCTCCGGCGTGATCTGAGTTGCGAAGGAAAATGGCCACTGCGTCACACCGGTTGAGGTTGATCTCCGTTCGTATATTGGTCGAGTGACATCGGAAAAAAAGCACGACGTGATGAAACGCGTCTTTGGGTTGGAGACGGAATACGGCATCACGCTCGGCGGTGCGGAGACTGTCGATGTCGTAGCCGAGTCGATCGAACTGGTTCGGCGTTATACCGAGAACGGTGCGCTGATGAAATGGGATTACGAACTGGAAGACCCGCATCTCGACGCGCGGGGCTTTCGCGCTCGAGAATTACTTCAGGACACCGACGAATCGGCCTACTACGAGATCGATAAACGTCGCCCGCTTAGCTTCGAGGAAATCAAAAGCGATCTGGTTCTTTCAAATGGCGCGCGCTTTTACAACGATCACGCACACCCGGAATATTCTACGCCGGAGTGCACAACTCTTCAGCAGATCGTCGCACAGGACAAAGCGGGAGAACGCATTCTGGCCGAGTGCGCGCGACGCAGAAATCAGAAGTTGCCCTCCGGATTTGAAGTTCGGCTTTACAAAAACAACACCGACTTTGCCGGGCACAGTTACGGTTGCCACGACAATTACCTGATGAGACGCGATGTCGCGTGGGATCGGATCGTCGCTGGAATGCTGCCGTTTCTCATTACTCGCCAAATCTTCGGAGGCGCGGGCAAGATGGGGATTGAAGCTGAGAGTGCGCAAAGCGAGCCCGGGGTCTATCAGATCTCGCAGCGCGCCGATTTCTTCAGCGTGGTTGTGAGCATCGATACGATGAATCGCCGACCTCTGATTAATACTCGTGACGAGCCGCATGTGGATGCCAGCCGTTATCGTCGGTTCCACGTTATTCTTGGCGATTCAAATATGAGCGAATGGGCAACCGCCATGAAGATTGGGACTACAGCGCTGATACTCGACTTGATTGAGCGCGGGGAAGCGCCCGAGCTTGAGATCGCGCAACCGGTTGATGCAAACAAATCGATCAGCCGCGATCAGACTTACGATTGGATCATCGAACTGAAGGACGGGCGTAAGATCTCTGCGATCGATGTGCAACGGATCTATTTGCGCGCTGCGAGCAAACTCAATAACGGCGCGAACGAAGATCGACAATGGATACTACGTGAGTGGGAAAATGTGCTCAACGATCTCGAGCGGGACGTTATGTCGACGCGAGATCGGATCGATTGGGCGGCGAAGAAGTTCTTGCTGGATGCACTACAGGAGGACGAAAAACTTTCGTGGAGCGATCCCTGGTTGCAGTCCATCGATCTGGAATATCACAATCTCGATCTGGACCAGGGATTATACTATGAGCTGCTGCGCAAAGGTCTGATGCGCCGCATCACGAACGAGGAGGAAATCAAGGCAGCTATTTTTAATCCGCCGGAGACAACCCGAGCGTTTTTTCGTGGTCGCGCCGTAGCACGCTTCAATGACGAGATTTCTTCCATTCAGTGGGATGAAATCGTCTTTACAAACGAGGCCAATTCATTCCGGGTGGAGCTGCCCGAAGCGGCAATCAATGCGCGGCTAGAGGCGCTTAATCACGCCGCCCGCAACGGCAAGGATTTCTCCGAGTTTCTGAACGCCGTCTTGCAGATCAACTAGCTCGCGAAGAAAGCTGCATCTGCGCCAAGAACCTCTGCAATCGCGCGACAGCAGGGGATTGATGCTGCGTCATCGGGGCGAACCCGCCACTAGGATTCAGTGTATCGGCGGCGCGTGCTGCGCGATGACAAAAGTCGAGGCGGGCTGCGGACTATACGTTTCCGGGTAATAAACTTCGCAACCGAAGCGAACGTCCAGGACAGCCGCATTAGTAGGCGTGTTCGAAACAGTCCAATCAAAATATCTAGTGTTCGGACTGACCGGTGCGATGCACGTCGAGAACGTTCTGCCGCCATCCAATGACAGCCAGATCTCCATCTCGCACACGTGCAAGTTTCTCATATCAGGGAACGCAGCGGTCCATTCAACCCTGACTTGCTGGCCAGGGTAGAGAACTTGTCCAAGACGCGGCGAAATCAACTTCGCAGAATAGTTTTGTTTTTGATTACTCTGGGCACTCAGTTTCGCCGGCGCGAAAGCAAATGCCACCAACAACATTGTTACAATCAATCCAGGGGTTTTCATTTTTGGGGTCCTCCGTTTCAATGAGGATGCATACCCGATGACCGTTGATGTCAACGATTTTTTTAGATTTTTTTGTCCGCCTGTAGGATTTTGTACTACAGGCTGAGAACCATTCAAAATCTCATTCCCACTCGATCGTGCTCGGTGGTTTGCTGGAAATGTCGTAACAAACCCTGTTGACACCTTTGACTTCGTTGCTGATTCGATTCGAGATACGCGCCAGCAATTCGTAGGGAAGCCGCACCCAGTCAGCGGTCATGCCGTCCTGACTTTCGACAATGCGAAGTACGACCGTGTTTTCATAGGTCCGTTGGTCGCCCATCACGCCAACCGATTGCACAGGAAGCAAAACAGCAAATGACTGCCAGACTTTGTAATACCAGTCGGCCGCCTCCATTTCACTCTGCACGATCGTGTCCGCCTCGCGAAGAATTAACAAACGTTCAGGCGTAACTTCTCCAAGAATGCGAACGGCGAGGCCAGGACCCGGGAACGGCTGACGGTATACAATTTCTTTCGGCAAACCGAGCTGCAATCCTGCCTGGCGCACTTCGTCTTTGAACAGTTGGCGCATCGGTTCGACGAGTTCGAAATGCATTTTCTCAGGCAATCCTCCAACGTTGTGATGACTTTTGATCACTTGCGCGGGATTGCCCTGGATCGACACGCTCTCAATCACATCGGGATAAAGAGTGCCTTGCGCTAGAAATTTGTAGCCCCCGTGCCCGTCGGCCCTACGGCGGGACGGATCCGCCGTGGCGAGTTTGTACTCATCGTCCCTTTGATCTTCCTCGAGCAGTTCCTCGGTCGCGTGTTGAAATACTTCGATGAATTCATTGCCGATCAGCTTTCGTTTCGTTTCGGGATCGGTCACTCCTTTGAGCAGCGCGAGAAAACGATCACTGGCGTCCACGTATTTTAAGCGCACGTGAAAATTCTCGCCGAAAACGCGCTGCACGACTTCTTCCTCTCGCGCGCGGAGCAGCCCGTTATTGACAAAAATGCAGGTCAACTGATCGCCGATTGCCTTGTGCAGGAGCGCAGCGGTGACTGAAGAATCGACGCCGCCGCTCAACCCGAGCACGACTTTTTGATTGCCGACTTGTTTTCTGACGCGGGCGCAAGCCTCTTCAATGAATGACCCCATTGTCCAGTCCATCGCGCAATGGCAGATGTGAAACAGAAAATTCTGAAGGATCTCTTTGCCACGCGGCGTGTGTGCGACCTCGGGATGAAATTGCAATCCATATAGCTTCCGCTGTGGATCCTCCACCGCGGCGTGGTTGCAACCTTCAGTGGTTCCGGCGACTCGAAAACCTTTCGGCAAAGCCGTCACCTCGTCACCGTGACTGTTCCAAACGTCTATCTGTGCGCCCAGTCCACCCAGGAGTTCGGAACCCTTCTCAACGTGCAGGACGCCCGCGCCATACTCGCGTCGTCCCGTGAAAACGACGCGTCCGCCGAGATGATGAGCCATTAGCATCAGCCCATAGCAAATTCCAAGCACAGGAACGCCTAGCGAAAAAATCTCTGAGTCGATTTGAGGCGCGCCCTTATCGTAAACGCTGGCGGGCCCGCCAGAAAGGATCAGGCCATTCGGTTTCAATGCGGCGACTTCAGCGGCGGGAGTGTCGAAACGGACAATCTCTGAATACACCTGGCACTCACGAATTCGCCGCGCTATGACCTGGGTGTACTGCGAGCCGAAATCGAGGATGAGAATTTTGGAGTGCGTTGGTTTATCGGGCATCTTCAGCGCTACGGATGAGTCTGCGGGACGCCATGCTCTGCGGCAGGGTCGCCGGGAGGTCGCTCCATTGGACCAAGACTTCCCTGACCAGTCACGCCGCGTTCAAACTGCCCCTGAACTTCTTGCGTAGTGCGTTGCTCGAGAGGGTCGGTGCAGCCATTCACAGCGAGGCATGCGATCGCGAGCAAGATCGACATGCGTTTCATCTACGTATTTTATGAACGCTGTGAGCTATTGCAATTATGGATTGCGGAATGACACCAAGTGTTTGGTTAAAAAGTTAAGTAGTTGAAAAACGGTCAACGCCTTTCCGTTGTAACCTTTAACGTTTTAACTTGTTAACTTCGCCCGGCATGATCGATCCCGAACTTTTGCTGCAAGGTTATCGGCTCGGTGTTTTTCCAATGGCGATGGAGGACGACTCGATCCAATGGTTTTCGCCAGATCCACGTGCAATTTTGCCATTGAAAGATTTTCATGTGCCACACGCGCTGCGGCGTGTTGTGCGAAAAAAAGCTTTTGAAACGACGATGGACAACGCGTTTTCGAAAGTCATCGAAGAGTGCGCGAAACGCGAAGATACTTGGATCAATCTTGAAATTATTGAAAGCTACACCCGATTACATGAGCTCGGCAGCGCGCATTCTGTTGAAGCCTGGAAGGAAGGCACGCTCGCTGGTGGGCTCTACGGCGTAGCGGTCGGTGGTGCTTTTTTTGGCGAATCAATGTTTCACCGGGTCACGGATGCATCGAAGATCGCGCTGGTGGCGCTGGTAGAACATTTGCGCGCACAAAAATTTGCGTTGCTTGACACGCAATGGCTCACTCCGCACCTGCAGCAATTTGGCGGCATCGAAATTTCACGAGAACATTACCTGCGCCTCCTGCGTAGAGCAGTGGAATTGCCGTACAGCTTTTGAATTCACGCTGCGCGATACGCTGCTGTGAAAGAACAAACCGACCGGAGTACGGTCAACATAGTGTCAACGGCCCTTTCTTGAAAGGGCTACGGCACGATGCACATCACAACACCGCCCACCTCTTGGGCGGTGGTTCCATCCGGACAGCACCAGTTTTTCCCTTCAGCTTGGACCGGTTGGCGACCTTTAGCATATGTCAATCCGCCGGGGGCGCTGCCAACGCAGGTACCACTCTCATCACATGTCTTGAAAGGAGGCTCTAAAAGGCATGCCGGAAACATTGTCCCATGAGGCAGGGAGACGCGACACACCGGACGATTGAGATATACGACCAGGACGGCAGTCAAACCTAAAGCGACAGCAACCCATGCTACGACGGTGCTCCTTGAGCTATCTTGAAATTGGACAAAAGACCTCCGAGTATGGGTGCCGGAAAATTATTTTACCGCAGCTCGAAAAGCTTGAGATTCCTTCTCCAACTTCTCGCTCATCTTTTTCGCTTCTGCGCTTTTAACATCTATCGATTTGCCGTCGGCAGCAGTGGCCGCGATCAATTTTCCGTCGGTAAAATAGTATTTATCTCCTGTGGCATTTTGATCGTGGTTCTCTTTGCCAGCTCCGTTCGCTTCCAGAAAGACAAAGACCGGTTTGCCATCGTGATAGTAGAACTCCTCTGTCTTTTGTGAACCCGCCGTCGGATAGAGTTTCATCCGCTTCAAGTCCGCACCATCAGAGTAAGTATGGATCTTCGTCCAATTCTCATCCGTTACGTTCTTCAGCTCATCTGGGGAGAGCATCTGTTCTTTGCGTTGGGAGGAGGAAATATTCTTTTCCACACTCCGAACGTAGGCTTGAATAGCACTGACTTTCTCGCTCGCGCTGGCCTTGTTGTCCGACAGGTTAGCAAGACTTGGGTTTTCCGCCTTCTCCGCGGCGCGGACGCTCATCATAGCGACCAGTCCGACACACATCGCTGTTACGAATATCGTTTTCTTCATATTTTACCTTCCTTGTTAGCATCAACTATGATCCCAGGACGGCCCCGGACCCACTCATAAGTTGCCAAACGCTGCCCATTTCTTGCTGCTGAAGCTCGTCCGCGCCCTCTAGCGAGCAATCGAACGTGGACACGCTCACGCAACCGCTCCCTCAGCAGCGATGGTGTAAAAATTATCACGCTGGAGGCCGCTAGAACGCTCGAAGTTCCTGAGCTGTCTTTGACCCCGGAAGGGCGTTCAAAATGTTTGCAGCGCGCGGGCATAGCGAAATTTTTTCGAGAACTTCGCTTCGCGGCTTCCGTAGAAAGAGTTAGGAACCACGCGCTAATCGACGTGCGACGCGACACCACGGACATCGCGTTCGCTGAGAAGAACACATTCGGCGCCGCCTTGCAGCCCCGGGGTGCATGGTCTGGTTAAAGGAGCATTACCCGGATGCCGAGCAAGAAGACTATTGGAAGGTCCCTTGCAGCGACGTGAAAAAACAATTTGAAGAAAGCCAAAAACAATGAGCATTGATCGACTATCCATTGGTCAACGGCGGGCTCGGCCAAGTATTCAGAAGATCGGACGTTGCGGTCGGTGCCAGCGTTGGGGAGCAAATGTATTTTCAGTGATTGGTTGGCGCCATGTGAAATGTGTCCGATTGGACGAATCGGAAGCGCTTCAAGTTGCTCGCGAAATGTCATAATCATCGTGACTTGGCGGCATCATGAAAAAGAACAAGATCGAGACGCACAAGATCGGGCTGGTCGGCCAAGCGCCGTCGCGACGCGGCGACCCGCGCAAACCACTAGCCGGCCCGAACGGCCAGAAGATCGCGCGGCTCGCCGGAATGAATTATGACGAGCTGATTGCGTGTCGCCGGAGGCACCTGAACACGCATTACAACGGAATGCGCGGCAAAGGCGACACGTTTGACCACGCAAAAGGCATGGTCAATGCCGCCGACGTCCTATTGGATTGGCGCGTCGAGCGCATCGTTCTGCTCGGTAAGAACGTTGCGCGCTGCTTCGGGTTCCGCGACTTGCCTTTTCTGGCGGAGATAAGCATTTATGGACGCCGGTTTTTGATCTTTCCGCATCCTTCTGGCACCAATCGGTGGTGGAACGAGCGACGAAACGAACGACGCGCTCGACAACTTCTGCAGCGCTTCCTGCGAGGTGAGACGGTTCCGACTGGCGTCCGAAAGAGTGGACGTTCCACTTGCACGCGGTCGGCTCGTGCGAGTGGCGCGCGGCAAGCGCAAGCACTACAACGCACAGGGGAAGTATCCTAATCTAGCTTTTCCGAGCCGCTATACTGAATGTCCGGGCGGTGCTTATGATCGGTATGGTGGAACAGTACTTCGTCCATGTTTCGCCGATCAAATATCTCTTCACACTCAGCACAACGTCCCAAGTGCTCTTTTTCTTCAGGTGGCAGTTTTTCGTATTCGTCGAGTGTCATTGGCGACATCGAGTTAGTACCAAAAGCGTAGGCCAAAATCCGACATGATAAAGCGGCTCTATTTAAATGAACTTCGTTCCGCTGTTTCCGTAGAAGGAGCTTAGAAGGACGTGTTTCCTTCCCGCGCGGCGTGGTGCTTGGAGTTGGCCGCGCGTCAGGAGCTACGTCGAAAACATTCGACCTGAATCGTTAGACGCAATGGTGCGTTTGGGGCTTGCGAATGCAAACGCGAATTACGGGATTGTCCTGGGTGCTCTAAAACTTTGCATAGCAGCGAAGTCAATTTCGTTACGGCTGCGCGGGGTTTGACATACGTAATCGTTTGGTAACCGAACTGAACATTAAGGAGTTCCACCACCTATGCCTGACAATCCAGACGCGAAAAAAGAAGAAAACTCGCAGTCATCCAAAAACATCCAAATCCCTCCTATCCCGAAACAGACTGCTGCTGCTGTCGTCGGCGCCGCTGCCGGTAGCATAGCAGGACCGATCGGCGCTGTTGTCGGCGGAGTGGTGGGCGCTGTTGCCGGAAAAGCCGCCGAGAAGCGACGCCCGATTGTTCCAGCAGCAAGGCGGACCGTCCGAAAGGTCTTGAAAAGTTCCAGAGCCAGCTCGAAAACATCCCGCAAACGACCCCCGACCAGAAAATCCGTCACCAAATCGCGCAAAGCTCGTGCGCGCTCCCGCGGTAAGGCAAAAAAGAGAATATCGCGTCCATCGACGACAACAAAATCACGTAAAGCTGCAAGAGCTCGTGGACGGCGGACATCGGCGCGGGCTGCGCGGAAACACTCTGGTGGTCATCGCAAACGGCGTTAACGCGCTCGACTACAAAGAGCGATTGGCAGTGGCGCACGCGCGAGAAGCGCATCACTGATGCCCGGCTAGTTGGAACGATTGTAGGCCGATTGCTAACACCCAATCCGCTCGCCACTCCCGTTTAATCAACGGCATTATCACCGGGCGTAATGCGATTCGTAGGCGTAGATTGCCCGGGCTCGTGGTCACGTAACGCGTTACTTGCTGCATCCGCTTCCAGCAACGCACTATTGATGGCGAACGCTGCCTGCATGCCTTCGGCAGCTGCTGCCATAACGAGCTGCACGCCACGACTGGCATTTCCCGCGGCATAGACGCCAGGAATATTCGTCGCGGTGTTTTCCCCACACTGAATACAGTTATTTCCCTCGCAAAATTCGCAGCCGAGCTGTTCAGCGAGAGGTGAGCGTTGATACTGCCCGGGTGAGAAAAAAAGCGCGCTTCGCAGGAGGAAGTCGCCGTCGGTAAACCGGATTCCTTCCAGCTTGTTACCGTTGCCCTCTAGCCGGGAGATAGGCGTTTCAATCACCCGAATGTCCAGTCGCCCCACAGTTTCCAACGTTTTGCGATCACACGTGATAGGGCCATTCGTGCAGAGCACCAAGTCCTTGCTCCAAAGCAACAGCTCGATCGCGAGGTCCACCGAATCCTGATCACCGCCCGTCACTGCAATCGGCTGATCGCGACACTCCCAGCCATCACAATATGGACAGTTATGCACGGTGCTGCCGTAAAACTGCCGAAAGTTTTTGATCTGCGGCAATTCATCGACGAGTCCAGTCGCGAGCAGAAGCATGCGACCGGCAACGCGCTCGCCAGTCTCTAGGATCGCCGTAAATCGGCAATCCCCGCGCTCGACATCCACGACTTTCACGTTGCGAAATTCGATCGTCTCGTAGCGCCGCAACTGATCGCGGCAGATTTGCAGGAACTCCGCGGGCGTCGAGCCGTCGCGGGAAAGGAATCCGTTGAAGATGCGGGCCGGTTCATTGCGTGGATGCCCTGCATCGCAGACAAGGACGCGGCGCAGACAGCGACCGAGCACGAGCGCCGCGCTCAGACCCGCCGGCCCGCCACCGATGACGATGGCGTCGAGAATTTCCGCGTCGGAAGAGGAGGACGTCTGGGATGCGACCATAACAGCGATTTAAAAAGCTCCGCAACCGCGGAGGACGAGAATCAAGACGAGCGAGCCCACCACGGAAACAACTAAGGAACCGATGCACCCAAGGCGGTTGGAGAAGAATGCGAACATTACCCCTTAACTCGGCGCTCTTTCAGATTGAAATCAACGAAACAAAACGCTCGGCGTCATACTTTTTGGGTTAAGAGGCCCCCATCCAGTCGATTCAAGTCGGCAGCCTATACAAACGTTAGGATAACTCGGGGAAACTCGTTATTGCACTCGCGTGCCTGTAAGTTTTACTTCAGCGCGTTCGTCCGCCCGTCGCGCAAGCGACTCGCTCGCCAGTTTCTCGTTGCGCCAAGCGAATCTTATCTGCCGGGACGCGGCGCAGATTTCGGACAAGTCCTAGTTTCGACAGTGTCCAGATGAGCCACTTGGTCGGGTCAAATTGCCATGGCTTCACTCCGTTACGGTAGTCATGCTGAAATTCGTGGTGGTAGTTGTGATAGCCCTCGCCCATGGTGAAGAGGGCGAGGAAGAAAGAGTCGCGCGCGC
>Ga0193722_1000048_pt1 | contig 27210 bp, 13 predicted proteins | sample H2m1metaG_FD_143044 | JGI IMG/M metagenome (GOLD analysis project Ga0193722, IMG submission 143044) | Soil microbial communities from a riparian zone of the East river system, Colorado, United States - H2m1 | ecosystem: Environmental > Terrestrial > Soil > Riparian zone | place: USA: East River...
TTGGCCTCGGGGATACTTCGCAGCGTGTTGATCTCGTGCTTAAAAATCTCGCTTTCAATAAGATCGCCTACCAGGGAAACAAGTTCCCCCTTCGTGCGGAAGTGTTGGTACAGGGTCTCGGCCATCAGGATGTAATGGTCTCCGTCTCCCAGGGGGGCAAACGCCTGACACAGCAGATGAAAAACACGGGCGGAAAGCTCATGCTTGATTTCGAATTCCAATTGGACGCCAAAGAGAAAGGCCTTCAGCGCATCGATGTTGTCGTGGAACCTCTTTCGCAGGAAAGCAACAAAAAAAACAACCGCGCCAGCGCCTTTGTCGAAGTGGTGGAAGGAAAGAAAAAAATCCTGCTCATTGCCCCGGCTCCGCATCCCGACATCAAGGCATTTCGTTCCGTCGTGGAAAAGAATTCAAACTATGAGTTTGTGCTTCACATCCCCGGTGTAAAAGAAGCTGATCCAGCGATGCTGCAGCCCGGCAAGGCCGACTTGATTATCTTTCATCAGGCAGGAGATCAGCAAGGAAGAACAACGGCCCTGTTCTCAAAACTAGCCAAAGGTCCAACATCGGTGCTGGTGGTCGTTGGTTCCGGTTCCAACGTACGGCAATTGTCCGCCAATGGTATTCCGTTGACGTTTGAAAACATCGGGCAATGGGACGAAGTCACGCCGGTGATCAATCCTTTTTACCGCGATTTTGGTTTTTCGGATAATATCAACACCGCGTTTTCAAAATATCCACCCATGACCACTCCCTTTGGTAAATTCAGCTACCCCATTAATGCCAGCGTCTTGCTTTATCAGCGCATTGGCAGTGTGACCACAGACAGGCCGTTGGTGTTTACCTACGATGAAGGGAGTCAAAAGACGGGAGTGATCGTTGGAGAGGGGATTTGGCGCTGGAGGCTGAATGAATTTTCAGAAAGCGAGAAAACAGAAAGTTTTGATGAAGTGTTTTCCAAATTGATCCAATACCTGAGTACACACGAAGACAAACGCAAATTCAGGAGCTTCCCGATCCAAAATGAATTCACCGATGCCGAACCCGTCGTGTTTGAAAGCCAGGTCTATAACGACCTGTTTGAACAAGTGTACGGCAACAAGATTGATCTCGAACTACGCGACGAAACCGGCAAATCGGTACTCTACAATTACGTCTCCAGCCCCGGAAGCACGCGCTACCGGATTGGCGGACTGAAAGAAGGAGTTTACCGGTACAAAGCCTCTACCGACCGGAGTGGAAAGCACGAAGAAGTGCGTGGTGAATTTTTGGTGACGGCCCAGATCATCGAATCTCAAAACCTCACCGCCGACTTCGGCTTACTTCGCCAACTGGCGTATTCCACCGGAGGAAAATTCTATCCCGCCAATGACCTGGCGCGACTCGAAAACGACCTGAAGAACAGGGAAGCTAAAGGGCTTATCCATTCGGAGGATAATTTTGATCCGCTGATTAATTTGAAGTGGGTTTTTGCGTTGATGTTATTATTGATTTCGACGGAGTGGTTTCTTAGAAAATACTTGGGGGCGTACTAACGGCAATTGGTTCAGACCCTACTTTGCAAAAATGCAAGGTCACGAAGTTCACAAAGAAGACACAAAGGACACAAAGAAAGGGTAAACAGTTTAAGATAGTCAATACTACCGATCACCGATTACCGATCACCAATTACCATCCACCAAATAAAAAAGGCCCCGATAACTGGGGCCTTTTCTCTATAAGTGGTAATAACTACTCACTCTTCTTCTCTTTCGAAGAGGCCTTTGTCTTTTTAGTCTTTATAATGAGTAGATCTCCCTCCCCCGGATAGTCAGCCTGGATAGTACCACCCTGCTCTACTTCTCCTTTCAGAATTTCCTCTGCTACCGGATCTTCGAGGTATTTCTGGATGGCGCGGTTAAGCGGCCGGGCTCCAAACTGTTGATCATACCCCTTCTCTGCCAAAAAGTCCTTGGCCTTGTCGGTAAGCTCTACATTGTAGCCCAGCGCCGTGATCCGGCTGAACAATTTGCCCAATGAAAGGTCAATGATCTTATGGATGTCTTCCCGTTTCAGGGAGTTAAAGACAATCACGTCATCGAGGCGGTTAAGAAATTCCGGGGAGAAGGCACGTTTCAATGCGCTTTGGATCGTACTCTTCATGTTCTCCTCGTCGCTTTGCTGCTTTGCTTTGCTGGCAAAACCGATTCCGCTTCCAAAATCTTTCAGGTCGCGTACACCAATGTTGGAGGTCATGATGATGATGGTATTCCGGAAATCAACCCTTCTGCCCAATCCATCCGTCAGAATGCCGTCATCCAACACTTGAAGCAATATATTAAACACATCCGGGTGTGCCTTTTCAATTTCGTCCAACAGCACAACGCTGTAGGGCTTCCTTCTCACTTTTTCCGTGAGCTGACCGCCTTCTTCATACCCAACATATCCGGGAGGAGCGCCGACCAAACGCGACACAGAGAATTTCTCCATGTACTCACTCATGTCAATGCGCACCAATGCATCGTCCTTATCAAAAAGGTAGGAGGCCAATACTTTTGCCAACTCCGTTTTCCCGACGCCGGTTGGACCGAGGAAAATAAATGAGCCGATTGGCTTCCTTGGATCTTTCAATCCTACCCGGGTGCGCTGAATGGCTTTCGTCAATTTGCCAATGGCTTCTACTTGCCCAATTACCCGGCCGCTGAGCTGGTCGCCCATGCCCAGCAGCTTGTTACTTTCTTTTTGGGCGATGCGGTTGGCAGGGATACCGGTCATCATGCCGATCACGTCGGCTACATTATCTTCGGTGACGGTATATTTTTCCGTACGCGTCTTTTCTTCCCAGCGCGCTTTCGCCAAATCAAGTTGCTCGATGAGTTTCTTTTCTTTGTCGCGGAGTTGAGCAGCCTCTTCGTATTTCTGGCTCTTTACTACGCGGTTCTTTTCTTTCTTCACTTCTTCAATAGCATCCTCAAACTTGACGATGTCATCCGGTACATGAATGTTATTGATGTGGACGCGCGCACCGGCTTCGTCCAACACATCGATGGCCTTATCCGGAAGGAAGCGATCACTGATGTAGCGATCCGAAAGTTTGACACAAGCGTCAATAGCTTCTTTGGTATACGTTACATGATGATGGTCTTCGTATTTTTCCTTGATGTTGTCCAGGATCTGGATGGTTTCGTCCACCGACGTAGAGTCGACCATGACCATCTGAAACCGGCGGGCCAGGGCTCCGTCTTTTTCAATGTACTGGCGGTACTCATCCAGCGTCGTCGCACCGATACATTGAATTTCTCCACGTGCCAGGGCTGGTTTAAACATATTGGAAGCATCCAGCGAACCGGAAGCGCCACCGGCCCCTACAATGGTGTGCAATTCGTCAATGAATAATATTACATCCGGAGATTTCTCCAATTCATTCATTACGGCCTTCATGCGCTCTTCAAACTGGCCGCGGTATTTCGTGCCGGCCACAAGTGAAGCGAGATCCAGGGTAACAACTCGTTTTCCAAAGAGCACCCGTGAAACTTTCTTCTGAATAATGCGCAACGCCAGTCCTTCCGCAATAGCGGTTTTTCCCACACCGGGTTCACCGATCAGAATCGGATTGTTTTTCTTTCTTCGGCTCAGGATTTGAGCCACGCGCTCAATTTCTTTTTCCCGGCCAACTATCGGATCGAGTTTATTGTCCTCGGCGAGTTTCGTCAAGTCACGACCGAAATTGTCGAGCACGGGTGTACGCGACTTTTCAGCGCTTCCTTTTTTCTCTTTTCCGGGGGCCCCTGAACCGGAGCCGCCACCAAACATCTTTGACGAATCCTCATCGGGATCGTCGGTATCTTGCGAGGCCATGGGCTGTTTGTCCTGGTACTCGAGCATTTCTTTTACCACATCGTAAGCCACGTCGAATTTGTTTAAGATTTGAGTCGCCAGATTATCGGGATCACGTAAAATAGAAAGCAGCAGATGTTCTGTGCCGATCAGTTGAGCTTTGAATATTTTCGCTTCGAGGTAGGTGATCTTGAGAACTTTCTCAGACGCCCGCGTCAAAGGGATATTGGCTAAGTTCTTGATTTCGTGCGTTGCTGTTCCTTTCGATATTTTTTCGATTTCCCCCCGAAGGTCGTCGAGCGGCACGCCCAGCTTTTTTAGTAATGCTACGGCTACTCCCTCACCTTCTCTGATCATTCCAAGAAGCAGGTGCTCCGTGCCGATGTAATCATGGCCTAACCGTAACGCCTCTTCCCGACTCAAAGAAATGACTTCCTTCACCCGGTTGGAAAATTTTGCTTCCATATTTGCCATATTGAGTATTGTAAATGTAAAGTTTTCAGTCTGTTATTCAAAAGGGGCAGGTTTGTTTGCAAAGGTACTCCCCGATAGCGTCATTTTCGCCCTGCCCCAACGACGAAAAAACAACAATTGAATTTTATTTGTTCAAATCTCCCTTCTCGATGCGTTGAGGATGCTCAGGGCGTTCGGTCCCTCACAAAATAACAAGTCGATAAGGCTGAGGTTACTTGCAAAAGTATTGCCAAAAACCTGGTAGTAGGGCTTGGGTTGGTAGAAAGCCCGGCTGGAATAGGGCTTTTTCGAAGTTATCTGTGAACGCAAGTCACAAACCGGCAAACTGACCTCCTTTTGATAGTCCGCCGTCTCACTAATGTCCTTTCTCAAACCAAGATTATTCAGACAGAATGACAGCACCTCCCGGTTCAGATCGAAAATAAAGTCGAAGTTATGGTACAGTATGTCGCGCAGGTCCGGAGCATAATGCTCAAAGAAAGGCGCTTTGGCGTAGGCCGATTGGATGGATCGCCAATGGTTGTTCTGCCATTTCCCGGTGTAGTCGATCCGGATGTCCATGAACGGAACTTTATTATGCTTCGCCGTCAACGGCACCACAAGCATGATGGGGCCTTGTGGCGTATTGATATAACAACGGTTCCGATACCCTTGTTTTATATAATGCTCCTGTTTTTCCAAAACAACTTTATCAAACGGAAGGAGAGAACAAAAATATTCTAGGCAAGGAAGATAGTGAGGCTCAATCAAGCCGATATTCATGCCGGAAAGATAAAAAGTGTTTCCCGAAAAATTATCTCCCGCAGATCGCGAAAAAATTGTCTCCCGCAGACCTGTCCGACGTAGCCTTGGCGAAGTCGGATCTCGCGGATTTTCGCAGAGAAGTTTGAGTAGCAAGTCCGTTGAGGCAGAAAAGGTTTCAAAACCTGGAGGGAATCTTGTCCATTGCGAATTAACACGAAATAAATCTGCGAAAATCCGCGAGATCTGCGGGAAACAATGCCGAGATTCAGGTAGATTAGGGGATGCCTGGATTTTTCATGCGCAGTTGTTTAGGCCACCGTTGGATCGCAGTGATGCTTTTGGTGAGTTCCTGCGTCATGAAGGAGGCCGTCATACAACCGACGCCGGTTCTACTGCCGACTGTACCGTGTTCACTGCACGTTGTGGAGGGTTTCACGGACAGGGTTTCTTACTTTCCCGGGGATAGCGTAATTGTATTCCTTCAAACCCGCGAATCGGTTTCCCTGTGCAAGCTCGATATCTATGATGTAAATGGAGATGTAGTTTTATCGGTACCCGCATCGCTCTTTCGCCAACTTTCCCCGGACACGACCGAGGCCGGCTACGGTTACCTCCCTACCGTAAAGATCCTTGTTCCCCCTGCCGCAGCCAGTGGAACGTATCTAATAGAGAACGAAATTCCTTTTATCGTAAAAACCCGGAAGCGCGTGGATATTACCATTGTCTATCCCATCAATACAGCCAATGCCTATAGCGATAGCGGAGGAAAAAATTTATACAGCATCGACCATCGGCCCTGTCTGGTTTCATTTCTAAGACCCATTTCACTTCAATTGCGATCGGAATATTGCCTGAAATGGTTTTCTTCTCTGCAAGACGTTACCGTAGGTTATGTGTCGGACGTTGACCTGGACTCCTACAGTTCAATTGAACTTTCCAAGATCATTGTTCTTCCCGGCCACAGCGAATATTGGACGAGGGCGGGGCGATCGAATTTCGATAGGTTCGTGAATGAGGGCGGACACGCTCTCATCCTTTCCGGAAATACGATGTGGTGGCAGGTGAGGTATTCGGCCGATTATACAAACATGATTTGTTATAAAGACGCTCTTCTCGATCCCGAAAGCGATCCGTTACTCAAGACCATAAACTGGGACAAAGACGAACTCCACTATTCCATCCTGTCCAGCATCGGCGCCGATTTTTCCCGCGGAGGCTATGGCCTGCAGGATGATGCCGGGTGGGATGGATTCAAAATAAGCACACCCGGTTCACCCCTGCTGAAAGGACTGGGGCTTAAGAAAGGTGATACGCTCTCCCTGCCTTCCGGCGAATACGATGGAGCTCCTATTCTGGGGTTTGACGCCAATGGCTATCCTGTCCTGGATTCAGTCCAATTGAATTTTAAAAAAATAGAACTCATCGGTTTTGACAAAGGCAGCCGCGCCGGAAAGGAAACCATTGGAACCTTCATCGTATTTCAAAAGTCAGCCTCCTCCGGAATTGTAATGAATGCAGCGAGCTACGGTTGGTGCTCCACCGATGGCATGGGAGGCGCATCGGGCCCATCGATAAAAACGATTACCCGTAATGCGATTGATCTCCTGCTGAAGAATGAATCCGTATTTTCGAAATAATCTCCCGCAGATCGCGAAAATTGTTTCCCGCAGATCTCGCAGATTTTCGCAGATAAAGAATGGAATAGCAATTCCATAGGGTGGAAATAATTTCTAACCTTTGAAGAATTTTGTTCATGTTCCATATGTTAATTAAAACATTCTGACTAACCTGAATTGAAGTTTTTCGATTTGTTAGATGGATGCAAAAATCTTTCCCACCACACCCAGGTGAGCTCTTTTCCAAAGGGAATCAGTGCGGTGGGCCCTCCCTTCAGGGAGTCGGAGGGTGCGCGGGGGGCCCATCGCGCAGTCACCTGCGAAAAAATGCGCTCTCTGCGGGAGATTATTCTCGAGATCACTGCATACTCATTCGCATGAGGCGGGAACAATTTTAAAACCTAGAACAGATTTTGTCGGTCACCAACTAACTTAAAATAAGTCTGCGAAAATCTGCGGGATCTGCGGGAAAAAAAACTACGCAAACGTTTCGAAGTCACCCAACCCTTCCCGCACGACAACTGGTTCCCCGGTACTAAAATCAACAATCGTTGAAGGCACATTCCCACCGGGACCACCGTTGATCACCACGTCCACCTGATGCTTCAGGTCTTCGTAGATTTCTTCCGGGTCGGTAGTATATTCTTTGATCTCATCACCGCTTTTGACCGATGACGTGATCAGTGGATTCCCGAGCAGCGCCACGATCTCGTGCACGATCCGGTGGTCGGGGATGCGGATGCCGACGGTCTTTTTATTCACACCCACTATTTTAGGCACATTCGTACTGGATTCAAATATGAACGTAAAAGGCCCCGGCAAGGCTTTCTTCAGAATTTTAAAAACAGGTGTATCAATCCTCCTGACGTATTCAGAAATATGGGCCAGGTCGAGACAAATGAACGACAAGTTTAGCTTTTGCGGCTTGATGTCCAGGATCTGACAAAGGCGCTCCACGGCCCTGCGGTTCATCAGGTCGCAGCCAATACCATAGACGGTGTCGGTGGGGTACACTATGATTCCCCCTTTTTTAAGGACGTCGACAACCCGCGCAATTTTGCGGGCTTCGGGGTTGTCAGGGTGAATGGAGAGAAGTTCAGCTGCCATGCTTCACGCAAATTAATCCAAAGAGAGGCAAGATTTTCATAAACTAACCAGCAAATAGATTCATTCCATAACCTCCGCGCCTCCTTTGCGCCTCTGCGTCTCCGCGGTTGAAAATCATTTCGTATTTTTGAACACTTTTTTTCTTATGCCAGAAATATCACGCAAGAAATTGGCTTTTTTTCTGATCAGTTCCACCCTGTTCATCACGTTTGTTTTTTATGGGTATCAGATCCTCTACACGCCCAACATCCTGGTGGACAGGGACGACAAATTATTCATTGTCCGGTCGGGGTATACATTCCGGAATGTACAAAAGGACCTGGCTGATGGAGGGTATGTCAACGACCTCGTGTCATTCAGTTTTCTCGCGCGGCTGATGAATTTCGACAAGGGGATCAGGCCGGGCCGGTATTTTCTGCGGCGGAACATGACCAATATCGCGGCAATAAAAGCATTGGGATCAGGCGGCCAGGAGCCGGTGAATGTGACGTTCACGTCGGTACGCCTGCGCCGTGATCTGGCTGAAAAAATAACAAAGAATATTGGTTTTAGCCCCCGGGAATTTGACGAGGCACTGGATGCGTTTGTTGCCACGAACCAGGAGGGATTTACAAAAGACAACATCCTTACCTTATTTATTCCGAACACCTATCAAGTCTATTTCAATATTAATCCCGAGGATTTCATCGGACGCATGGAACAGGAGTACCAGAAATTCTGGAATGACGAACGGAAGGCTCAGGCAAAGGAAATAGGGTTGACTCCGATCGAAGTCTCGATCCTGGCCTCCATCGTCCAGGCCGAAACGGCGAAGCAGGATGAAGCCCCCGTCGTGGCCGGACTGTACATCAACCGGCTGAAGAAAGGCATCGCCCTCCAGGCAGATCCGACACTGAAATTCGCCTTAGGCGATTTTACGATCAAGCGTGTTCTGAACGAGCACAAAGAGGTCAACTCACCCTACAACACGTATAAATACGCTGGGTTGCCTCCCGGTCCGATCAATATACCCGGAATTGCAATGATCGACGCCGTCCTTCACTACCAAAAGCATCGGTATTTTTATATGTGTGCCAAGGAAGATTTCTCCGGCTATCATAATTTTGCCAACTCCCTCGAGGAGCACAATGTAAATGCAAGGCGGTATCAGAGGGCTTTGAGTATTGAGATGAGGAAGGCCGCGCTAAAGAAGAATTGAGTGTTTGTTTGTATTACTGGTGTTTGAAATAGTTTTTGCAATGGTAATCGGTGATCGGTGGAGTGCTGCTCTAAAAAATAATTGAGTGTATGTTTATATTACGCGTGTCTGAATAGTTTTTGCAATGGTAATCAGTGGAGTGTACAAGGTTACTAAAAGTGTGGCCATGCCCTTAAACACTAAGGCCAAATCCACCGATTACCGATCACCGATTACCGATCACCCAAATCTAACTTATTGCAATATTCTTCTTACACTAGGTTAATCTCAACGTCAGAGTATGTACACCTCCGAAATCCGCATCCGCGTTCGTTATGCTGAGACCGATCCCATGGGGTATGCCTACTATGGCTACTATGCGATGTATTACGAAGTAGCCCGGGTCGAGAGCTTGCGCCAATTGGGCATGACGTATAAGGAACTGGAAGCGATGGGGACCATGATGCCCGTCCTGGAAAACAATTCCAAATACATTTTGCCGGCATTGTACGATGATGAAATCAGGATCGTTACCCTCATCCGTGACCGGCCCGGCGTCCGGATAAAATTTGAATACGATATTTACAATGGTGACGGAAAACTGATCCATCAGGGCGAAACGTTTCTGGCGTTTGTCAATAAGGCGAGCGGGAAACCGTGCCGGCCCCCGGAAGCGTTTATGAAACTTCTTCAACCCTTTTTTCCATGAGTTACAGGATACGAAAGCGGATCTTGCAAATTCCCTCGGCGCGCAGCGGACGAAGTTGGCTGAAGAAGGTCAAGTTCAAGAAGCACGGTAACATTTCACTTTACCGGTTCTTAAAAATATTCTTTTACAACATTGACGAAGACGAGATCATGGACCGGTCGTATGGAGTTGCCTTTAACTTCATCCTGGCCATTTTCCCAACGATTATTTTCTTATTCACCCTCATTCCCTACATCTCCCACTACTTCCCCGATATCAACAAAGACACCATCATGAATTTCATGGGGGATCTCTTACCGGCCAGTATGTACCAGGTTTTCTCGTCCACCATATTGGACATCATCAGCAATCAGCGGGGCGGCCTGCTCACCGTTGGTTTTGTTTTGGCTGTTTGGCTTGCTACCAACGGGATGATGACCTTAATGCGTGCCTTTAATGCCTGCTACCGGACGGTGGAAAGAAGAAATTGGTTCCGGATGCGATTCATTGCCGCATGGCTGACGCTTTTCCTGGCAGTTGTTCTGTTTTCGGCCACAGCGCTTTTGGTGGTCGGGCAATTGGCATTAAACAAGATCACCCTGGTGGGGTCCGAGTATAGTCATTTCCATTTGGACCACTACACCATTTATTTTCTTCTCTTCCTTCGGTTCGCGGTGATCTTTATTGTTTTCTTTGTTGCCATTTCATTCATTTATTATTTCGGTCCCGCGGTCCATTACAATTGGCATTTTATTTCCCTCGGTGGGTTGGTGGCCACGATAGGGTGCCTGGCCATCTCTTATGGATTTTCTTACTATGTCACCAATTTCGCCAGCTATAATAAAGTGTACGGATCCATCGGCGCCCTGCTGGCGCTGATGGTGTGGGTACAGTTGCTGACTGCCGTACTCTTATTTGGATACGAGATCAATGCCAGTCTTCATTATGCCCGAAAAGTAGACGCTATTGACACCCACAGAAGGAAGAAGAGGTTGGAAAAAGCGATGCGGTGATTTACCAGCGAAATTAGCCACAAAGACACGAAGGAATTTTCTATTGGCGCCAGTGGACGTAATAGTAATTACCGTAGCACTTTTTATTGAGAATGTTCGACCCCTACGGGGTCGCCCTGACAATGTTGTAAATAAGGTTCTACAAATATTCAATCCCTCTGGGATTGTTTTTGCCCGTTTTATTTAACCCCAGGGCGTCAAATATTTGTAGTAGTTCTATATCAATCGCTGGGATTGTTTTTGCCGTTTTATTTAACCCCAGAGGGGTCAAATATTTGTAGTAGTTCTATATTCAATCGCTGGGATTGTTTTTGCCGTTTTATTTGACCCCAGAGGGGTCAAATATTTGTAGCACCATCCCCACCCCATCAGGACGACCCCGTAGGGGTCGGACAATATCAATACCCCTAACAGAATATGAGTAACATGAAGTAGGGTTAGAGTAATTAGAACGGATAGGTTAGGCTATAAAAAAGGTCAGAAAAAATCAAAAAATTCTTAGTGCCTTCGTGTCTTTGTGGCAGAAGAGACTCTATAAAAAGGGCACACTCAAAAATATCCCCAATGAAATTAAAAAACCCTTTAAATGAACACGCAGTTTCTTCAACGACTGAGTGATATGATATTGGATCGCTTTCTCGGAAAGATTCAGAATACCTGCGATTTCGTGCACCGAATGTCCTTCCAGGCGATTTAGCCTGAACACTCTTTTTGATTTTTCAGGAAGGTGATCCATCCCTGCTTCTATGGCCTCCATTAATTCGTCGAACTCCACCATCGTCTCCGTTCCCTCCTCCTGCTGCGGAAGGTAATTCCTGGAATAATCCCAATATTTCTTATGCACCAACTCCGATTCAATGTAATTCAACGCCCTGTGTTTTACGGCTGTAAATAAATAGGAAGGCAGATTGTTTATGGAAAGGGAACCGCGCTTGTCCCATAGGGAAATGAACAAATCCTGAACAATTTCCTCGGTCACTTCTTTTGACCGCACTTTCGAAAAGGCCATGGAATGAACCCTTCGCCAATGACGCTTAAAAAGCTCTGAGAATGCCTTTTCATCATCATTTCGAATCGCTGCTAACAATTCGCAATCAGTATAGGCAGCTAAAACACGCAAAATAGCCCCGGGTTTCCTTACTAACAAGGTAATAAAATTCGCCCTCATTTTCTCAATTCATTTAGGAAAAAGCATGACTTGCCTGTCATGCTGATACTTCCTATGCGCTTTTTTATGCAGCAAAATGATTTTCACCTTGTTTTAAAGAGATACCGGCAGGGACAGGCCACCAACGTTTCAAGAACAGATATTATTTGTGCCGCCATCAATGCTACCTATACATTGAAGGAGAATCAAATCGCGATAGAGGGAGCAGGATGCAGTAATCAATAAAAGATCAACCTGAAAGATTTAGTCCAATTTAACTTTTTAACAATGGAAAATTCTACCTGATTCCGCAACGTAAAAGCCGATGATGTTGCGAGCACCACCGGCTTTTGAAGAGGTGCATCCTATTTGTTCGCGGATGCACGATTTAGTTTTGCCATTCTTAACAAAACCATTCAAAAATATGAATAAACCAAGACCAATTCAAGGTGTATTCTTTGTCATCATGAGAGTAACGGTAACACAGATTTTATTGGTTGTCGCGTTGACCTCGCTGGTGTCTGCCGCCCATTTAAAGGGACAGGGAATACTGGAAAGGAAAGTTTCGTTGGATGCCCGGAATACCGAGATCAAGTCAATTTTAGCCGAAATCGAGAAGCAAACTGCGGTTGAATTTACGTACAGGCCCAGGGTTATTAATGCATCAAAAAAGGTATCCCTGAAAGTAACGGATGCCAAACTGGTAGATGTTCTGGCTCAACTTTTCAGCCCGGCAATTTCTGTTCTCGCAGTGGATGAAGAGGAGGCGATCGTATTGAGACCAGCCCCGGTGATTCCCGTGGAAAAGGTTGTCACGGCTAATGAGTTGGCCTTAAAAGTATCTGGGAAGGTAGTTGATGAAACAGGCCAGCCCGTGCCCGGTGTGAATGTGATTGAAAAAGGTACCACCAACGGAACGGTAACCGATGTTTCAGGCACCTTTTCATTGAACATTCAGGATGACAAGAGTGTGCTCGTTTTCACATTTATCGGGTACACCACACAGGAGGTTCCGGTGGGAGGCCGGACCGAGTTTGCCATCAATCTCAAGCAGGATATTAAGGCATTGGACGAGGTGGTCGTAGTCGGCTATGGTACCCAGCGCCGTCAGGATTTAACCGGCTCTGTCAGTTCGATTGGTGAAGCACAGATCGCAAAAGTTCCTGTAACTACTATAGACCAGGCAATCCAGGGCAGGGTAGCGGGTGTTAATGTTACTAATAACGATGGTTCGCCAGGTGCACCTGTGTTCATTCAAATAAGGGGCATTGGCAGTTTGGGAAATAATAATCCTTTGTATGTAGTTGACGGTTATCCTATCACAGGGGGCCTTAATGCACTCAACCCCAATGATATTGCTTCCATTGATATCCTTAAAGATGCTTCAGCTACTGCCATATATGGTAACAGGGCATCCAATGGTGTGGTGATCATCACGACCAAACGCGGTGCTAAAAATGGCATACAAGTTTCTTTTGATGAGGTAGTATCCGTTCAGTCGGAACCTAAAATGTATAAGGTATTGAATGCAGAGCAATGGGCTACACTGGTCAACGAGCGTGCGCCTATAGATAATATTCAAACCCTGCCTGAATGGAGTAATCCATCAGCGCTACGCAACATAGACTGGCAGGAAGAAGTTTATCGGACAGGATTAAAGCAAAACTACAATATTGCATTACGCGGAGGCAGTGATAAAGTTCGAACATCATTCTCAACCAGCTATTTTGATCAGAAAGGTATAGTATTGGGTTCTAGTTTTAAAAGATTTAACGTAAGTCTTAACCAGGACTATACCCCCTTTCCCTGGCTTAAATCTTCATCCAGCATTAAGTACGCCAGAGCTGAAAGTGTAGTTCATATCGGAACCGGTGGCCAGGTGGGAGATTCAGAAGAAAAAGGAATACTCGACTTAAGTTTTCTGCCCCCAACAATGACCGGTAACAAGCTTACTGACCAGGTTAAAGACGGCAACGGTAATTATGGCTTCTTTCCTCCATCAAATGTTCATTTTTTTCTTTACAATTATGGGAATCCTGTTTATGATGCTGAAACCGATCAAATAAAAAATGGAAATGATGTTTTTTTAGGGACTACTTCATTGCAAGCTACTGTATGGGATGGGTTAAATTTTAAAACAAATTTTGGAGTTAGCACCAATGGGAGTTCCGGCTACCTATTCAAACCTTCCGATACGCGTTCGTTAAAGCAATATGGTGATCCGGGAATCCAAAGAGCCCAAAACACGTATTCTCAATATGCTAATAACTCCTTTGAATGGCTCTGGGAAAATACGATTTCCTACATTAAAGTTTTTGGAGATCACAGCATTGATTTTGTAGGTGGTGTTTCTGCGCAAAAAAACACTTTTCGTCAGATGGGTGTAAAAGGATTTGGTTCTATAAGCGACGTGCTTAGAGATGTGGGTAGTATTGTAAATGTAACCGACCTCTCTGGTAACGAGAGGACTTATTTCTTTGCTTCTCAGTTTGGGAGAATCAACTATAAGTTTTTGGATAGGTACCTTATTACAGGTACCGTTAGAAGGGACGGATCTTCAAAGTTTGCGAAGGAACATCAGTATGGCGTGTTCCCTTCAGGCTCCATAGCCTGGAAGGTTAAACAAGAGCCGTTTTTGAAAGACGTAAATGCCATTTCTGATCTTAAGATCAGGGCCAGTTATGGTGAGGTGGGCAATCAGGATGGCGTTGGCTTGTTTCAATACTTAGCCCAGTATAGTACAGGAGGCCCGCAGATAGACCCTGGTAATTTTGGTTATCCGTTCGGCGGAGTTTATCAACCGGGTCTTCAACTTGCCGCATTACCTAATCCAGACCTGAAATGGGAAACCTCTAAGATGACAGATATAGGTATTGATATATCATTTTTAAATGGTGCCCTCACACTGACGGCTGACTATTTCAAAAAGGAGTCAAAAGATTTTCTGCTGAATCTTCCGGTACCAACTCAAACAGGCTTTACTACAGCCGCAAAAAATGCGGGTAGTATCCGTAACAGTGGTTTAGAAATCGCCTTGGACTATAGGAAGTCAAAAAAAGATTTTAGGTATGGTATTAATTTAAACTTTACTACTCTTAAAAATGAATTATTAAGCCTGACTGGGGATCTCACCACATTATCCGGCTTGCAACTTAGCAGCGACGGTACAGGCTTAGGTTTTCAGGGAAGCAGCTGGCCTCAGTATAGCCTGACAAGAATTGGTGGTCCCGTGGGCGAGTTTTACGGATGGAAATCCGCAGGTATTTTTCAGACACAGGCAGAAATTGATGCATTGAATGCACAGGCCGTAGCACAGCATGGTCCAGGTGCAAGTTACCAAACCGGGGCCGTACCGGGTGACCGTAAGTTTGTTGATATCAATGGTGATGCCCAGGTCACAGCAGCTGACCGTGTTTCTTTGGGAAGCCCTATCCCCAAAATTTTTGGAGGGTTAAATTTGGATGCTACTTATAAATCATTTGATTTCAACGTATTTTTTTACGGTGTTTCCGGAAACAAGATTTTAAATTATCAGAAAGCCTCACTAGAAAGCTTTGGAGGACTTTCCAACATTAGTGAGGAATTTTATTTAAACCGCTGGAGGGGTGAATCATCAAACAACAGGTATACAAGGGTTACAAATCAGGATAATAATGACAATAACCGCCCATCCAACGTGTACGCTGAAGACGGAAGTTATCTGCGTTTAAGAAATGTCCAAATAGGATATACTTTGCCTTCAAATTTGTTGAGCAGGCTTTCAATTACAAAGGTCAGGTTGTTTGTGTCTGTGCAAAACCTGTTTACCATTACAAAATACACCGGTCTTGATCCTGAAATTGGATTACCGCAACAGTATGATGCCTCAAAGAGATATGGACCCGCTGGTGCCGGGGATCTTAACAGGAGTGTAGGGTCATCCGGGGTAGATGTAGGTACTTATCCTTTATCCAGAGTTTATACATTTGGATTAAATGTGACATTGTAAGGCAATAAAAATTTAAAATATGAAAATTAAACAGAGTATATACCTGCTGGCCATGATTTTGGCAATACTACCTCCTTTGAGTTGTGAGAAAGAACTGGTGCAAACTGATACGTCGAATATTGCTCAAGATGCCTTGTTTAAAAAAGCGGAGGACGCCGTTCAGCTTGTAAATGCCCTTTACAACACGTTTGATGATGATGCTTCCGGAGGTAATATTATGAAATTTTCGATTTATCAAATTAACAATTATCTGAGTCTGGATCATCTTAATTACGGCGGAGGCAGAGCCTGGAATTCTTATCTGTTTGGAGCTGATGATGTCGCCTTTGAAGGACTTTGGAAGACATTTTACAAAGGAATTGCTTCAGCGAATGCTGCTATACCAATTATTGCCAGAATGAGGAACGAAAATGTTTTAGACCAAAATTTAGCAGATCGTTTAACCGGCGAGACCTATTTTTTGCGCGGCGTTTTTTATTACTACCTGGCATCGGCTTTCGGCGGCGTACCACTGGAATTACAAACTGTGACTGATAATGGGCTCCATCCCCGGAACACCCAGAATGAAGTATTTAGTTCAGTAGCGGCAGACATGACAACTGCTGCCGGCTTATTACCCTGGCAAAAAGACCTGCCGGCAAGCGAAATAGGAAGGGCTACAAAAGGAGCTGCATTGGGGTACCTCGGCGCCAGTCAATTGTGGTTGAAAAAATACCCGGAGGCCATTACTGCCTATGATCAACTAATCCCGGAATACGGTTTAATGGAAAATTATCTTGATATTCATGAATATAACCATCAAAACAACAAGGAAACACTGTTCGCAATACAATATCTGATACCATCAGGCGGGACCAGATCATGGGGCCGCTCCAATGATGCACATTGGATGTCATCCTTTAATATGCCGGAAGAAATAACCGGCATGGGCTACGAGTTTGGTAACCCCAAATTGTATCTTTCATTTGAAAATGGTGATACCCGGAAATTGCCCTCTATCATAGGTCCTGGCGATGTGCATCCAAGCCCCGCCATTCAAATAAAAAATTATTCAAAAGTGCAAACAGGCTTCGCGAGTGGCGATTCGCGATATATCGGAACAGATGGGCTAATCATTAATACCGCAGGTACCGTTGCCAAGCCATGGATAGGGTCTGATCCTAGTGAGCTAAGGTCTGGATACTTTAATGTGAAAACCTGGCGTGATCCCAAGGTAAATGGGGATGATCTTTTTAATGATCAAAGTGTGATCATGTTGCGTTTAGGCGAGGTATTAATTAGTAAAGCGGAAGCTCAGTTGAAGAGTGGCGACGCAGCAGCCGCTTTGGCTACCATACAACAGATTAGAGACAGGGCTTGGGGTAAATTGGTAAACCCTTCAATTGTTGTACCTCCGCCAGTTGAAACCGATATGATGAAAATAATATTAGATGAATACAGGCATGAATTAAGTGGAGAAATGTCGCTTTGGATGAATCTGAGAAGATCTGGCGACCTAATTGATTATATGATGGCTAAACATGGATTTACAGTTCCTGCGGGTCGTGATGTAATGCCTATTCCCCCTGCAGAAATTGCAACTAACCCAACGTTAATACAAAACCCGAATTATTAAATTATTAGTTTCGAAATTATTACTTTAATGAAGGCTTTGTATCCAATACAGAGCCTTCTTTTGTTCAGCTGCGCTTGTCCCAGAAGAAAGCGAACAGATCCTGAATTTTCTTTTGACCGTACCTTGGAAAAGGCCGTCGAATGAACCCTTCGCCAATGACGCTTAAAAGCTCTGCAAAAGCTTTTTCATCATCATTTCGAATCGCTGCTAACAGTTCATAGTCAGCATAGGCAGCTAAAACACGCAAACCAGTCCCGGTTTACTCTACTAACAAGGTAATAAAATTCGCCCTCATTTTCTCAATTCGTTTAGGAAAAAGCCTGACTTGCCTGTCATGCTCATATCCGATATCCGCTTTTTTATGCTGCAAAATGATTTTCACCTTATTTTAATGAGATACCTGCGGGGACAGGCCACCAAAGAGGAAGAAATACTTATTGACTCCTGGTACGCTGACCTGGGAAAGGAAACCCATTCATCATTGACGAGCCAGGAGGAATCTCAACTCGAAAGCCATTACTGGTCAACCATTGCGGCATACATGAAGCGCAGTAAAAAGAAAAATAGCCACGCCATACTTCGTTGGTATCCTATCGGAATAGCCGCTTCCGTGCTGCTGGCCCTGGTCTCCTTGCTCTATGTGTTTGGTTATCGGGCATCCGGTAAAGGGGTTCCAGACAGGGGAAAAGAAGTAGCTGCATCGGCCTGGAAAAAAATGACCAACACAGGAAGCGCACAACAACTCATTTTCCTACCCGACAGCAGCAAGGTCAGGCTTGAACCTCACAGCACGTTGGAATTTTCGGCTTCCTTTCCTGAATCCGTGAGAGAGGTCTTCCTGGAAGGAGAAGCTTTCTTTGATGTATCACCGGATGTGGATCGCCCGTTTCTTGTCTATGCGAATAAAGTAATTACAAAAGTAGTAGGCACCAGTTTTAGAGTGAAAGCCTTCCGGGAAGACAGGAAGGTAACTATCGCCGTACGAACCGGTAAAGTGTCCGTTTACGCGTCCCCTGAGAATGGAAAGGAGAATGCAATGCACGACGAGATCATTTTGACTCCCAATCAACAGCTTATCTATGACCGGGACAAGAAAAAGGTTTCAAGAATGATCGTTGATGCCCCGCAGGTAATTCTTCCGGCAGAGAAAGTTAAGCGAATGCGCTTTGAAGCAGCTCCGGTCAGCGAAATATTCGAAGCCATTGAAAAAGTGTATGGCCTGGACATCGTATTTGATAAGGCTAGATTTTCATCGTGCACACTGACTACCTCTATTTCGGATGGTGGTCTGTATAACCGGCTCGATATCATTTGCGCTGCCATCAATGCTACCTATACGTTGAAGGAGAACCAAATCGTGGTGGAGGGAGCAGGATGCAGTAATCATTAAAAGATAAACCTGAAAGATTCTTCACTTTAACTTTTAACCAATGGAAAATTCTACCTGATTCGGTAACGTAAAAGCCGATGATGTTACGAGCACCACCGGCTTTTGAAGATGTGCATCCTCTTGTTCGCGGATGCACGATTTAGTTTTGCCATTCTTAACAAAACCATTCAAAAATATGAATAAACCAAGACCAATTCAAGGTGTATTCTTTGTCATCATGAGAGTAACGGTAACACAGATTTTGTTGGTGGTCGCTTTGACCTCACTGGTGTCGGCAGCCCATTTGAAGGGGCAGGGAATACTGGAAAGGAAAGTTTCGTTGGATGCCCGGAATATCGAAATCAAATCGATTTTAGCTGAAATTGAGAAGCAAACTGCTGTTGTATTTACCTACAGGCCCAGGGTTATTCAGGCATCAAAGAAAGTATCCCTGAGTGTAAAGGATGTCAAACTAGCCGATGTTCTGGGGCAACTTTTCAGCCCCGCCATCTCTGTTATCGCGGTGGACGAGGAGGGGGAGATTGTATTGAGGCCAACCCGGGCGGTGCCCGTGGAAACGGTCGCCGTACCCGTGCCCGCCCTCAAGGTGTCGGGGAAAGTGATTGATGAGGCAGGCCAGCCCGTGCCCGGTGTAAATGTGATTGAAAAAGGCACCAACAATGGTACAACCACGGATGTTGCAGGCCTGTTTGCATTGAATGTTCAGGATGAGAAAAGTGTGCTCGTTTTCACCTTTATCGGGTACACCACACAGGAGGTTCCTGTTGGTGGTCAGACCGAATTTGCCATCAATCTCATTCCGGATATCAAATCATTGGACGAAGTGGTGGTAGTGGGGTATGGTACGCAACGACGCAAAGACTTGACGGGTTCGGTAAGTTCGATCGGTGAAGCACAAATTGCAAAAGTGCCGGTAACGACATTAGACCAGGCACTTCAGGGCAGGGCTGCGGGCGTAAACGTTACGAATAATGATGGCGCACCCGGCGGGGGTGTCCAGATCCAAATAAGGGGAATTGGCAGTTTAGGAAATAATGATCCCTTGTTTGTGGTGGATGGTTATCCCATCACAGGGGGTATCAACACCATTAACCCCAATGATATCGCATCCATTGACATCCTTAAAGATGCATCCGCCACCGCAATTTATGGTAACAGGGCATCGAATGGTGTCGTGATCATTACTACCAAACGAGGAAAAAATAACAAGGTCCAGGTTTCACTTGATGTGTTGACCTCTGTTCAGGCAGAACCTAAAAAATATAAATTGTTGAATGCGCAGCAATGGGCTACGTTGGCAAACAAACAGGCGCCCATCGATGGATTTAGTACGTTGCCCGAGTGGAGTAACCCATCCGCACTGCGAAATGTAGATTGGCAAGACGCGGTTTTCCGAACAGGACTCCGGCAAAACTACAATCTCGCCGTACGGGGAGGGAGCGACAAAGTTCAATCATCATTTTCAGTCGGCTATTTTAATCAGAAGGGTATCGTCATAGGTTCCGAATATAAAAGAATGAACCTAAGCCTTAACCTGGATTATAACGCCTATACCTGGCTTAAGTCGTCCACGAGCATTAAGTACACAAGGGGTGACAATAAAGTTATTCTTGGAACGGGTTCGCTGGGCAATATATATCATCTGCCCCCGTCTATAACGGGCAATAAGTTAACGGACCAGATCAAGGATGGTAATGGGAATTACGGCTTCTACAATCCGGCGGATGTAAACATCAGGGTTTATGGCAACCCAGTGTACGATGTGGAAACCACGGATCAGAAAAATTTAACCAATTATTTCCTGGGAAGTACTTCACTGGAAGCAACCATCCTCCCTGGGTTAAGGATTAAAACAAACCTGGGAATTAACACGACGGACAATTCCGGCTATTTCTTTCGTCCGTCGGATACCCGTGCCCAGGACCAATATGGCCTTGGAACGCAAAATGCCTTATCCAATTATTCCCAATTCGCCAACAACACCTTTGAATGGCTATGGGAAAATACCGTTTCGTACACTAAAACGTTTGGAGAGCACAGCGTAGATTTTGCCGGGGGTGTTTCTGCTCAGCAAAACACGTACCGCCAGTTGGGTATCCAGGGAACGGGTTCGATAAGCGATGAGCTAAGGAATGCGGCCAGTGTCAGCACGATAACCAATCAATACGGTAACCAGCAAACGTATTCTCTTGCATCCCAATTTGGGCGGCTAAACTATAAGTTCATGGATAAGTACCTTGTTACCGGTACGGTGCGAAGGGACGGGTCCTCCAAATTTGCGCCCAATCACCAATATGGTGTGTTCCCTTCAGGCTCCATTGCGTGGAGGGCTAAACAAGAGCCGTTCTTGAAAAACGTAAATGCCATTGCTGACCTTAAGTTCAGGGCCAGTTATGGAGAGGTGGGCAATCAGTTTAGTATCGGCTTGTTTCAATACTTAAGCAGCTATTCACCGGGAGGCCCTCCGTCATCCCAAAGTAATGTTGGTTACCCGTTTAACAAGATTTACCAACCGGGTCTTATCCTCAGCGCGCTACCGAATCCTGACCTGAAATGGGAAACCACAAAGGTAACCGATATTGGTATGGACCTGGCCTTGATCGAAGGCGCACTCACGTTGACTGTTGATTATTACAGAAAGGAGTCAAAGGATTTCCTGCTGAATATTCCCGTCCCTGCTCAAACCGGATTTACAACCGCGGCGAGAAATGTGGGTAGTATCCGGAACAGCGGTATTGAAATCGCCCTGAACTACAGGAAATCCGTAGGGGACTTTACTTTTGGCGCCAGTCTGAATTTCGCCACCGTTAACAATAAACTCTTAAGCCTGTCGGCAGGCCAAACCGCTTTAACCAACTTTCAACTTTCGAACCCCAGTTTATTCTCTGGCCTTGGCAGCAATAACTGGGCTGAGTTCAGCCAATCAAAGGTGGGCGGGCCGGTTGGAGAGTTTTACGGCTACAAGTCGGATGGCATTTTCCAGACGCAACAGCAAATCGATGCCCTCAACGCCGCTGCTGCTGCTAAGTTTGGTGTAGGTGCATTATACCAGCAACCGGGTCCCACTGTGCCGGGTGATCGCAAGTTTGTTGATGTCAATGGCGATGGCCAGGTGACGGCAGACGACCGGGTAGCCCTGGGAAGCCCTATTCCAAAGTTTTATGGAGGGTTAAATCTGGATGCTACGTATAAGGCATTTGACATCAACCTGTTTTTCTATGGGGTTTACGGAAATAAGATCTTCAATTATATTCAAAGGACAACGGAAGACTTTGGGCAAATCTCCAACATCAGCGAAAAGTATATGCAAAATGCTTGGACACCGGAGAATGGATCAAATCGATATGCCAGGATTACCGTAAATGATTTTAATCGCAATGGCAATGGCCGCCCCTCGAGCACGTACATTGAAGACGGTAGTTACCTGCGTCTGAGAAATGTTCAGATAGGATACACCTTGCCTTCCGATCTGGCCCGCAAACTTTCTATAGCAAAGGTCAGGCTGTATGTATCTGCGCAGAATCTGTTTACCATTACAAAATACAGCGGACTCGATCCTGAAATTGGACAGCCGGCGCAGATTGATGGTTCCAGGACAGTATATGTATCCGGGGTAGACGTCGGTACGTATCCCTCATCCCGGTTCTATTCGCTTGGATTAAATGTAACGTTTTAAGTAATCAAAAATTTAAGACTAACAATATGAAGATCAATCAAAACATTTTCGTTTTGGCCCTGGGGGTAGCGTTGTTGATCCCCGTCAGTTGCTCAAAGACCTTTCTTGAACAGACCGATACCACAAATATTTCCGAGAGTTCACTTTTCCACAAACCATCAGATGGGGTGGCGCTTATCAATGCCATCTATAACACCTTTGATGACGATGGTAACAGTGATCAATTCATGAAAAAGGCGATGTGGTACATTGCCAATTACCTGTCCCAGGATTATCATAACTGGGGCTCCGATATATTCTGGACGACCTACCTGATCAATCCTGATAATGGCTCCCTGAAGACGTTGTGGGAGCATTTTTACAAGGGAATTTCAACGGCCAATTCTGCGTTTCCAATCGTCGCCAAAATGAGGGCCGAAAATGTTATCGATCAGGCGCTGGCAGATCGTTTAACCGGGGAAGCGTATTTTCTACGCGGCTTATTTTATTATTACCTCGGCAGTACCTTCGGGGGGGTGCCCCTGGAGTTAAAAACGGTAACCGATGCCGGCCTCCATCCCCGGAACTCCCAGGATGAAGTGTTTGCTTCCGTAGCAGCCGACATGACAACAGCGGCAGCCTTGTTGCCCTGGAAGGAAGACCTGCCGACAGGAGAATTAGGAAGAGCTACAAAAGGAGCGGCATTGGGCTTTTTAGGAGCCGCTCAAATGTGGTTGAAAAAATACCCGGAAGCCATTGCTGCCTATAATCAACTGACGGGAAAATACCAGTTAGAAGAAAATTTCGTGAAAATTCATGAATACAATAATCAAAACAACAAGGAATCCCTTTTTGAGGTACAATACTTGTTTCCGGCCGGCGGCAGCCGATCATGGGGTCATTCCAATGATTCACATTGGCTTTCTTCTTTTAGTTTACCCCAGGAATTAACAAATGATTTCGGCTATGATTACGCCGACCCTAAATTGTCTTTATCCTTTGAAAGCGGTGATTTGCGCAAATTGTGTACGGTATTAGGCCCCGGTCAAGTACACCCCAGTCCCGCCATTCAAATAAAGAATTATCCATTAGTGAAATCCAATTTTGCCCTCGGTGATCCACGCTATATCGGAGATGATGGGCTTATCATAAACACCTGCGGCACCGTCTCCAAGCCATGGAAGGGAAGTGATGCTACGTATCCCCGGTCCGGGTATTATAATGTGAAATTCTGGCGCGATCCGAACATTCTTGATGATAACAATTTTTTTAGTGATCAGAATGCGATCATGCTGCGTTTAGGTGAGGTATTAGTTAGTAAGGCTGAGGCCCAGTTCAGGAGTGGCGATAGCCCGGGTGCTTTGGCAACGATTCAAATTATAAGAGACCGGGCCTGGGGCAAATTGGTGGATCCCACCGTGGTGGTTCCCCCTCCTGTCGGAACGGACGTTTTGAAAATAATAATCAGTGAATACAGGCATGAAATTGCGGGGGAAATGTCCCTTTGGTTCACGCTGAGAAGGTCCGGCGAGCATATTAATTATATAAAAGACAATTATGGGATAACCGTTCCTCAAGGTCATGACTTAATGCCTATTCCTTCGACAGCGCTTGCAAGCAACGTAACACTAAAGCAGAATGCGGGGTATTGATCTTTGCGTCTGCCGTGCTCTTTGTAAACCGTTTGCTGAAAAGGTCCCCGACAAAGCCGGGGCAGGCACAAAGGGCACAAAGAAAATTGTCTGAACTGTGATTCTTGTGATCTAAGGGATTAATACTATCTCCAACTAATGTTTATGGAAGGCTTTGTAACATACAGAGCCTTCTTTTTTTAACGGCCTTTCTCTGTTATTTTTACACAGTGTCCGATTTCAAGAGGCTTATATGAAACGGTTTCCCTTACTTTTTATCTGTTTGCTTTTTGTCGGGTTTGTTGCCTGTAATAACAAGTCCACTTTATTCGAACAAATCCCTTCTTCCCATTCCGGGATCCATTTCAATAACCAGATCACGGAAAACGATTCTATCAATCCACTTGACATTGTCAACATATACAATGGAGGGGGTGTGGGTATCGGGGACTTTAATAACGATGGCCTTCCGGATATTTATTTCACAGGGAATATGGTCGCAAACCGCCTATACCTCAATAAAGGCGATCTTGTATTCGAAGATATTACCGATAAGGCGGGAGTAAACGGCATGGGCAGATGGGGACGGGGCGTCTCTATCATTGACATCAACAACGATGGGTTAGCGGATATTTATGTCTGCAATACAATCTACAAAGATTCGCTGCGAAGGCGTAACCTGCTTTACATAAATAAAGGCGTGGATAAGGAAGGTATACCCCACTTTGCCGATTCAGCAAGGGAATATGGTTTGGACATCCATGTCCAATCCACCATGGCTAGTTTCTTTGATTATGACAATGATGGCGACCTGGACATGTACCTCGCCGTGAATGAAGCCACAACAGGGTATAATACCACCCGCTTTGGCGGAGAGACAAATAAAACTTCCGCCCGCAGCCGGGGCCGGTTATACCAAAATGATTGGGACGCTACGGGGAAGCATCCCGTTTTTCATGATGTTTCATTCCAGGCGGGCATCACGCTGGATGGATATGGTCATGCAGCAACCATTGCCGATATCAACCGCGATGGCTGGAAGGATATCTATGTAGCGAATGATTTTCTGTCCGATAATATCCTGTACATCAACAATCGCAACGGAACGTTTACCGACCACTCGAAAGAGTACTTCAAGCACACCTCCTTCAATGCCATGGGAATGGATATTACGGACATCAACAATGACGGCCTTGCCGATGTGGTGGAACTGGATATGAGCCCGGAAGACAATTACAGAAAAAAAATGATGTTGAACGCCAACCGCACTGTGACGTATCAGAATTTCAATTACTTTGGACATCAGTATCAGTATGTACGAAATACCGTGCAACTCAACCGGGGACCCCGGTTGGGGGAAAATGATTCCATAGGAACTCCCGCCTTCAGCGAGATAAGTTTTATGAGTGGCATAGCCCAAACCGACTGGAGCTGGACGCCTCTGATTACGGACTTTGATAATGACGGGTACCGCGATATCGTCGTAACGAATGGATTTCCAAAAGATGTGACGGATCATGACTTCATGATTTACCGCGACGAAGCGTATGCAAGCACTCCGAAGAAGGAGATCCTGAATCAAATACCTCAGATAAAGCTGCACAACTATGCCTATAAAAATAATGGTGATTTGACTTTCCGTGATGCCACAACGAACTGGGGCTTAGGTACTCCTGCATTTTCCAATGGAGCGGCCTTTGCCGATCTGGACAACAATGGTACCATGGATATGGTGATCAGCAATATTAATGATGAGGCGTTCATTTATAAAAATAGCTCGTCGGAAAACAAGGACAGTGCAAATCATTATTTACAAATAAAATTTAAAGGCGACCAAAAGAACGTTCAAGGCATTGGCGCCTGGGCGGAAATCTATTATGATAACGGCAGGCACCAGGTATACGAAAACAATCCGTACCGCGGTTATTTGTCGACCCTGCCCTGCATGGCCCATTTTGGATTCGGCAAGCAGGCGATGATTGACTCGGTTGTGATCCGATGGCCCAATAGAAAAAAACAAACGCTGAAGCAGGTAAAGACGGACCAGGTACTCAACGTGAGGATAGCAGATGCGGATGAAGTGTATTCCTGGCAGCAGCCCAACCTTGCTGATGCCGCTTTGTTTAAGGAGGTAACAACCGAGGCAGGACTAAAATATGCACATATAGATAATGAATTTATTGATTTCAATATACAAACTACCTTACCGCATAAACTTTCAGAATACTGCCCCGCCCTTGCAGTTGGAGACATCGATGGCAATGGACTGGATGATCTTGTGATGGGAGGTAATACACTGGTTCATGGTCAGCTTTTCTTGCAACAGAAGAATGGGAAATTTCTAAAAAAAGATTTGTCGGCGGCAAAAAGCGGTTCAACTGAAGATAATAAAGATGGAGGACTATTACTTTTCGATGCAAACGGAGATGGCAGTTTGGATCTGTATAGTGCCAGTGGAGGATATCAATACAAAGCGAATAGCACAAACTACCAGGACAGACTGTTTATCAATGATGGAAAAGGAAATTTTACCATGGCCGTCAATGCACTCCCCGCTAATTACACCAGCAAACTCTGCGTAAGATCCCTTGATTTTAACAAGGATGGCAGACTTGACCTTTTTGTGTCGGGTCGCGTTGATCCATGGGAATATCCTAAGCCGGTAAGCAGTTTCATCTTCAGAAATGATTCTGATCAGGGACATGTCAAATTTACAGACGTAACGGCTGAGGTCGCTCCCGATTTAATGAACATAGGGATGGTTTGTGATGCCCTGTTTACCGATTTTGATAACGACGGCCAACCCGACTTAGTCCTGGCAGGAGAATGGATGCCGGTGACCTTTTTAAGAAATGAGAATGGAAAATTTAAAAACGTTACATCCACTTCAGGTATTAATAATGAGCTGGGTTGGTGGAATTCAATTGTAGCAGGAGATTTCCGGCATACCGGCAGGACCGATTATATTGTTGGAAATATTGGCTTGAATACACTTTACCAGGCCAGCGATCAGTATCCTGTTTACATCACGGCAAAGGATTTTGATAACAATGGCGGTTATGAAGCCTTTCCTTCTTTATTCCTTCAGGATCAAAAAGGACAACGGAAAGAGTTTCCGGCCAACGGTAGGGACGATGTTATAGAAAAAT
>Ga0193722_1000049_pt1 | contig 26884 bp, 13 predicted proteins | sample H2m1metaG_FD_143044 | JGI IMG/M metagenome (GOLD analysis project Ga0193722, IMG submission 143044) | Soil microbial communities from a riparian zone of the East river system, Colorado, United States - H2m1 | ecosystem: Environmental > Terrestrial > Soil > Riparian zone | place: USA: East River...
CGCGATTTGCGAAGCTGGCGTAGGGCGAGCTTTAAATCCGCGATCATCGTTCTCCTTTCACAATGCGCCCAATCACTCGTAACGCAGCGCCTCCACGGGATTGACCCGGGTGGCGCGGCGCGCGGGAACAAAACAGGAAACTGCGGCGACAATTGTCAGCAGACCTGCGACCGCGAAATAAATGGACGGATCGAGCGGGTTGACTTTGAAGAGAATGTTTCGCAAAGCAGCCTCAACCAGGACTCCGAGCAACAACGCGGCGGCGCCAGTGCCAAGCACAAGTCCGATGGCCAACTGCCATGCGCCTTGCGTCATGACCATTCGGAAAATTCGTCGAGCGTCCGCTCCGAGGGCCATTCGAATTCCAAATTCCTGCGTGCGCTGGCTCACCGAAAAACTCATCACTCCATAAAGACCCACCGCAGAGAGAACGAATGCGAGACCACCGAAAATCGCGAACAGACTAACGATGATGCGATTGCCAGAAAGACTTTCGTCGTGCAATCGAGCAGCCGTACCCGGAAAATAGATCGGCACATCGGAATCAAGCTGAGTAACTGCTTTTGTCAGCGCCGGACCGAGCGTTTCCGCGCGTTGGCCTGCGCGCGGTCGAACGAGGATGGTACAAAATTGAGTGGACGGCGATGCGCCAAGGAGTGGCATATAGAAGCCGGCATTATCCGTCTGCTGATCGAACGGACCCTGCATCAAAGTGTCGGGAACGACGCCTACGATCGTTCGCCACGGCTCTGGCTCGCCTGGGTTGAAAATTCGGACCTGATGTCCGAGCGCGCTTTGATTGCCCCAATGCTTCCGCACAAAACTCGCATTCACGATCGCAACCGGTTGCTTTGCATCGCTATCTTCAGTCGTAAAATCGCGCCCTTCCAAAATCTTTAGCCCGATCGTCGAAAAATAAAGGTCCGAGACCGATTCGAAGTTTCCGCGCGGCCGATCGCGGTCGGTGAGATAATTTTGGCCGTCAACTTCATACTGGCCGCCGCCGGCAAATGTCATTCGAAAGCGATCAGTCAGCGCTGCCGAATTAAACTGAGGGTTAGTCCGCAATTCCCGAACGGTGCGTTTGAAAAAATCGCGGCGGCCATCTTCGGTGTAGGCGCCTTCCATTAACGCCATCCGAGCGGTGTAAATCGCGCCCTCGTCGTAACCATAGTCGAGCTTGAGCTGGTTTCTGATCGACCTGATCTCGAGGGTTGTCGCAATCAATAGCGCCGCTGTGAGTGCGATCTGTGCGATCACGAGAAGCCGCGTGATGATGTTGACCAACCGACTGCTGTTGCCGCGCCCGCCTTCTTTCATCATCTCTGCTGCATTGCTGTGGGCACTGACTAACGCCGGGACGAGGCCGGAAACGATCGTCGCGACCAAGGTTATCCCAACGATGAACGCGAGCACTCGCGCGTCGATCGTAAATCGGACCCAGTATGGCAATGCGAACCCCGGCGGCAGAGCGTCTGTGGCGCGGGTCAGCAAGTCGACACCCCAATAGGCCAAAAGAACCCCCACGACTGTGCCGAGTACCGCGACCACCAGACTTTCGGTTAACATCTGCCTGACGAGTCTCCAACGCGTCGCCCCTAATGCGCCGCGAATCGCCAATTCTTTGGCTCGCAATGCGGCCCGGCCGAACTGCATATTCATGACGTTCACGCACGCGATCAGTAAAACGAGAATGACCGCAGCCAACATCGCCCAAACGGTCTGCTGAAATTGAACGCCGATGATCGACTTCGCGAGCGGTTGCACGGTCGCCGATGTGAAATTTTGGTTGGTCTTTGGATTGTCTCGCGCCAATTGGCGAGCAAGACCGATAAATTCCGCATTCGCCTGATCGAGAGTGACCCCCGGGTTAAGCCGACCCATCACCGCAGGTGCGGCGTTGTTTGGACCGATCACGAGCTGGCCGCGCGGTATCGGGGGAAATTGATTGTAAAGCGGCATCCAGAGTTCCTCAAAACCGGGGAACTTAAAATTCGGCGGCATAATACCAATGATGGTTGCAGGTTTGCCATTAACTCGAACGTTCTGTCCGACGACTTTGGGGTCGCCGTTGAAATCCCGTTTCCAAATTTCGTGGCCGAGAATGATGACTCTTTCCGCACCCGGCTTGTTGTCAGCGGCGGTGAAATCGCGTCCAATAATCGGCGATACACCAGTGATCTTCAAAAAATCTTCTGTGACGTAACCGCCGTTGTAACGTTGCGGCTTGTTCTTGTAGGTAACGTTTATTGTAGATCCACTGAGATAGCCGGCCATCAACGAGCATGACTTCTGGGCCGCTTTCAAATCTTCGTAATCCTGCGCTGTCGGAATCAGGCCGTTTCCGAAATTGTTGTTTTGATCGCTCGCTTTCGGATCGATCAGCCCAACGGTCACCAACTGCTCCGGATGCGGAAATGAAAATCCACGCAACACGACTGCATTAACGACTGTAAATTGAGTTGTCGCTCCGCCGATGCCGAGGCCGAGAACAAGCACGGCTAGAAAACAAAAAGTTTTGTCTTTGAACAAAACACGAAGCCCAACTCGGACATCTTGGAAAAATGAATCTAGAATCATAACGAAATTTCCTTTTTGTTATTTAGCGGCCGGCGATCTCGGACGATGAAGGTTCAATCGTGATATTTCCGATGGAAGTCTTCAGCTCCACCGATTTTCCGCCGCCATTCAGTTTACCGCGTAAACGCTCCCGACCGATGTTCGCCGTCTGGAGCGGCAAACGGCTAAAGATTTCGCCCACGCTCGTGCTCGCATCGATATCGACGGTCGCTGTTGCCGGCAGAGAGACGTCGATGTTTCCCGCACTCGTTTCCAGCCTCACATCGCCGATGACAGCATCGCGAATTGACGCGCGAATCGATCCGCTGGAGGTCTTGCCGATAATCTTACCTGTAACCCTCTCCAAACTGAGATTTCCTCCGCTCGTTCTGACTTCGGCGTCGCCGGAAAAATCGCGAACATCGATTCGTCCACCCGACGTTTTGGCGTCCAAAGTTCCCGTTCCATCCGCTATGATAATGTCGCCGCCGCTCGTTTCGATCTGGATCGGACCGCGACAATCCTCGACCTCGATCGAGCCACCGCTTGTGTCCGCCGTGAGTGTTCCCTCTAGATGCTTGAATACCAGTTTACCGCCACTGGTTTTCACGGTCGTATTTCCTGTGATTTCTCCGGCGGTAACATCGCCGGCCTCAGTGTGAAGATCGGTCTCAAATCTCTTCGGTATGCGAATCGTATAACGACCGTTCATTTCCGAGTGACCAAAGCTCCAGAACTGTTTGGATTTCGTACAATGCGCGCGGACCGTGACAATGTTGCCATCCTGGCTAATTGCGACCGGAGCGGCGGCAAAATATTCCTTTTCTTTGGCTTCGTCCCCGAAATCGATTTTGCGGTATGCCTCGATGACGACTTTGTCATCGGCACCGGTCACGACGTTGATTGTTCCAAAATCAACGTCGACAACAAGTTTCCCGCCGGGCGCCGCATCCTTTTGTTGGTTGATATTCTCTTCGGAAGCGGCAGAAGCAACAAGGGTGAGAATGAAGAATATGAATGAAGTTCGGGTAAGAGCGGACATAGCGTGTTAGTGGGTTAAGTTTTCGATACAATCCAACCGTCGCGCAGTTGGATGACGCGCTTGCCGTAGGAAGCGTTTTTCTCGGAATGCGTGACCTGCACGATCGTCATCCCCTGCTGGTTCAGCTTGCAGAAGAGCTCCATGATTTCCTCGCCCTGGCTCGAGTGGAGATTGCCGGTGGGTTCATCGGCTAGCAGAAGTTTGGGTTCGGCGATGATCGCGCGTGCGACGCCTACCAATTGTTGTTGGCCACCGGAGAGCTGACTCGGATATAAATCTTTTTTACCGACGATTTGGAAACGATCGAGCACGTCCGCGACCATCGCGGCGCGTTCGCTTTTTTTGTAGTGGCGATACGAAAGGGGGATATCGAGGTTCTCGTAAACCGTCAGGTCGTCGAGCAAATGATACTGCTGGAACACGAATCCGATCTGCTCGTTTCGCAACGCGGCGCGTTCCTTCGGCTTCAAATGATGGACTGCGGCATCACCCAAAAAATATTCACCGCGCCAGCCGTGATCGTGCATACCCAGGATGTGCAGGAGTGTCGACTTACCTGCGCCGGACGGACCCATCACAGATACGAAGTCGCCTTCCTCGACCTCCAGGTTGATGTCGCGTAAGACGTAAAAAAACTTCTCCTTCGCCAAGGGATAAGAGCGTTCCAGATTTTTAAGTTTGATCATACGTTTACTCGGCGCGCAATGCTTGGGCTGGATCGATCCGCGTGGCGCGCCTCGCGGGTAACCATGTGGCAATAAGTGCGGCGGTAATGAGGATTAGCGGAGCGACGGTGAATGCGATCGGATCAAGCGCGCCAACTTCGTAAAGAATTCCGCTCAAGATTTTTGCAGTCGCCATCGCGAGCAAAAGCCCAAGGGCGACTCCAGCGAAAAGCATGATCGAGCCTTCTCGCATGATCATTCGCAACACCGCGCCGGCCTGAGCGCCGAGCGCCATCCGAATTCCGATTTCGCGGGTGCGTCGCGCGACCGAATAGGCTTTCACTCCGTAGAGACCCACGACGGCCAGACCGAGCGCGAGTCCGCCAAAGATGGAGAACAACGCCGCGCCGGCGCGAACGAGCCAGAGATCCAAATTCGAATCAAGATACTGGGCAAATGTTTTCAACGAAAGGATCGGGATTGAAGGATCGATATCCCGCACGGTACGTCGCAGCAAATCGGCCGTGGCAGCTTCGCTTTCAGAAGCGAGCGAACGGAATCGAACGAAAAAGGAAACGTCACTTTGGAATCCACGCGCAAAGGGCAGGTAGATCGCGCCCGTTGATTCCTCCTCTTTGAAAAGCTGATGGCGCGTCACCGGCACGACGCCGATTATTTCAATCGTCTCACTTGAGTCGGCTTTGATTCCGGTGCCGGTGCTTCCATCATGCTGGGACCCGGGCGTATTTTCGGACGCATATTCAATGTGTTGGCCGAGCGCGTCACCGTTCGGCCAAAGTTTTTTGGCCAGGATTTCGTCAACGATCGCGACTTTCGGACCGGGTTGCGTCGCCTCCGCTTCGGTAAATGCGCGGCCGCGAATCACCGGCAAACCAACCGTTGAAAAATAATCTGCGCCGACGCTGTCCCAGCAAACCTTAAAGGCAAGTCCTTCGGCGGCGGTCGCCGGTTTGGCGTCTGGGCCGGCGTGGACACCGGCGCGCTTGACCGTTCTGTCTAACGCGATCATTCCAAACGGAACCGTTGAAGAAATGCTCGCGTGCTCGACGCCTGGCAGCGTCGCCAGTCTGTCGTTCAACATGCGATAAAGTTCCTGCGCGCGTGTCGGTTCGTAGCCAGCCAGGCTGGCATCGACTTCGAGAAGGTAGCTTGCGCCGGGCTTCAGACCGGTGTCGATGGAGGCGGCTTTGCCTGCGCCGCGAATAAACAGCGCGGCCGCGGTAAGTAGCGCGAGCGAGAACGCGATTTGCACGACCACGAGCGGATTGCGCGGTAAAAATTTCCAACGACGGCGCACCACATCCTCTCCCGCATGTTCCTTCAGGTCGCTCACCACGGCGCTGCGCGAAATTTTCAGGGCCGGCCCGAGTGCAAACATCAGTGTGCTGAGCAGGCAAAAACCGAAAGTTGCCGCCAAAATCGCGGGGTTCGGCCCGGTCAACCACACGATGTCGAGCGGCATCAGCTTGCGCATCGAGCCAACCAGCAGGTCGGACGACCACAATCCAAGAATGAGTCCGCCCAAGCCGCCGAGCACCGCCAGCGCGAACCCTTCGGTGAGAAGCTGGCGAACGATGCGCCAACGGCTGCCACCAAGCGCGAGACGGATTGCGATTTCTTTGCGGCGCGCGGTACCGCGCGCGAGGAGCATGTTAGCGAGGTTAAGACATGCCACTAGCAGCACCACTACCGCCATTCCGAGCAGCAATGGCGCGATGACTTTTATCCCGCTCTCGGCCGCCGGGTTGTTACTTATCGAATTGCGCGACACCGGCGCCACCATGAACGTTTGATTCTTCTGCTCGACTGGATAGGCCTTTTCCAAATTGGCCGCGAGCCCTTCGAGTGCAGGCTTGGCCGCGCTGGCCGTCATCCCGGGTTTAAGCCGGCCCATGATGCGCAGTTGGGTTCCCTTTCGATCCTCAATCGTGGTCTTATTTTCCGACTCAAAATCGTTCGCGACCTGATCGTAAACACTCATCGGCAACCAAACTTCCGGCGACAGAATTTGCATCGTGCCGACGAAACCCTTTGGCGTGACTCCGACGATGGTGAACGAGCGACCGTTGATCAGTAAATGCGAGCCAAGGACGTTTGGATCGAGGTCGTGCTTCTGCCAGTAACTGTAACTGACGATCGCGACCGGCGTGTTGTAGCCGGGCGTTTCCTCTTCCGGCAAAAATGCACGGCCTCGCGCCAACGGAACGCCGAGCACAGAGAAATAGTTCGACGTGACGATCGCACTGAACGCACGCCGCGTGTCACTCTTCTGGCCGAGGCCGATGAACGCGACATTGAAACCCATTACGTCGCTGAACACCGTGTTCTGCTCGTGAATATCGAGATAAGTGGTATAAGAGAAGCCGCGAAATTTTTTCGGATCCTTCTTGTCCTGAGAAAAGAGCTGCACCATTTCATTCGGCTTGGCATAAGCCGGCGGGGCAAAGAAAAGCGTGTCCACCAGGGTGAATACGGCGGTATTCACGCCAATTCCGAGCGCGAGCACGGTTACCGCTGAAATCATGAACGCCGGCGCCTTGAACAGCTGTCGAAATGCAAATTTAAGATCACGAATCATGGTTAAACATCATGGCCCAGCGCCACCACCGGATCGGCGCGTGCCGCGCGAAGGGCCGGGATGTAACTGGCGAGCAAAGCGACACCGGCAAGGATCAACGTCACGATCAGGAAGATCGGGAGGTCGAACGGACCCACTTGATAGAGCAATGTCCGGAGCGCTGAGTTGGTGAAGAACGCGATCGGCAAACCGATGGCAGCGCCGATACCCATCAGTTTCGCGGCATGGCCGATTACCATTCTCAACACGTCGGAACGTTGTGCTCCAAGCGCCATGCGTACGCCGATTTCGTGGGTGCGTTGAACAACGAGAAATGACATCACGCCATACATGCCTACCGACGCGAGCAGTAACGCAATTCCGGAAAATGAACTGAGCAAGACAACCGAAAGGCGGCGTGGCGCAACCGAATCGGCCACGACGGCGTCGAACGTGCGAACGTTCGAAAGCGGAATGTCCGGATCAACGTTACGCAATTCTTCCTGAACAGTGTGGGCCAGCGTGCGTGCGTCTTGCGCACTTCGCACCGCCAGCACCATCTCCCGGTCGGGTCCCTGCGCGTGCGGCAGATAGTACTCGGGCTGCGCTTCCGTATCCAGTCCGCGATGCTTGATGTCGGCTACAACTCCAACAATTGTCGCCCATTTCGGATTTGTGTCGTCCCGTGAGATACGTTTACCCAGAGCTTCGCCGTCACGGAAATATTTTTGGACGAACGCTTGGTTCACGATCACCACCGGCGGCGAATCGGCCGTGTCAGCCTCGGTGAAAAACCGCCCTTTCAACAACGGTGTCTCTAACACCCGAAAATAATCCGGAGTGATATCACGAATCTCCTCGTCCGGATAAGCGCCGGTCATTTTGGGATCCTGGCCCTCTATGATGAATGAGCTGTCCGTATTCGATCCGCTTAATGGCAACATCACCGTAAACGCGACATGCTGAACACCCGGGATGTTTTTGATCCGACGCTCCGCTTCGCTGTAAAAATTAATGACGGACAGACCACGCGGATATTTTTCGACCGGCAAAGAAATCTCCGCCGTCAACACGTTGTGCGGGTTAAATCCGGGAGAAACATTTTGCAGTCGGACGAAACTTTTCACGAGCAAGCCGGCGCCGATCAACAAGACAAGCGCGAGAACGGTTTCGGCAACGATCAGAGCATTGCGCAGGCGGTTACGACGAGCGCCGCCAGTCGAGCCCCGTCCACCTTCTTTCAGCGCTTCGGTCAATTCGGGTTTCGCGCTGACGACCGCAGGGACGAGACCGAAAAGAATTCCCGTTCCAACCGCCACGCCAAAGGTCATCGCGAGCACGTTTAGATCGAGATTGACCTCGCGAAGCCGCGGGACGGTTTGCGCACCGATCATCCGCAACAAATCGATAGCCCAGATTGCGAGCAGCAACCCCGCAGTCCCACCCAAGATCGACACTAACACGCTTTCGGTCAGCAATTGTCGCAGCATGCGCTTCAGGCTCGCGCCCAGCGCGACGCGAATTGCCATTTCTCGCTCTCTCGATGCGGCGCGTGCGAGTAACATAATGGTGAGATTTGCGCACGCGATCAGCAAAACGAGCGTCACCGCGCCAAGCAGAATCCAAAGACCCGTCCGCATCGGGCCCACGACCTGATCCTGCAACGGGTAAAGCTTTGCGCCGAATTCGGTGAGTCCGGCAGGATAATTTTTGGGATTCGTCTGCCTAAAGTTTGCCGTGATGGTGTCAATTTGAGCTTGAGCTTGGGCGCTGGAAACCCCTTGGCGCAGCCGCCCGATTACGCCATAGCTCCGCGAATAGCGCGCCGACAATTCGTCGTTGGTAAACGCAATCGGCTTCCAAATATCGGGGCGACTGGCGAAGCGCGATCCCTGGACGTTAAATAGCGGCAACGGAAAATCGAATTTCCGCGGCATGATTCCCACGACCGTGTGCGGCCGGCCGTTCAACGAGATCTTGTTGCCAACGATTGTCGGATCGGAGTTGAAGCGGCGCTCCCACAATCGCGCGCTGATGATAACGACATCGTCGCGACCTTGCCCGACCTCCTCTTGAGTGAAAACGCGACCTTTAATGGGCTCCACGCCTAGTAGTGGGAACAGAGCCGGCGATACGACCGCGCCCGACACACGTTCCGGAACGTCACCGGTCGTTAGGTTGTAAGCGGCGTAATTAAAGGCGCCGATCTTTTCGAAGCTCGTCGCCTGCTTTTCGTAGTCGAGATATTCCGGCGCGGACACTGGAATGCGCTCCAATCCTTGCGTCGGAAATCGTTCCCACAACAAAACGAGGCTTTCCGGCGCCTTGTAGGGAAGTGGTCGAATCAACAGCGCATTGACCAGGCTGAGGACAGCCGTGTTCGCGCCAATCGACAGCGCAAGCGTTAGGACGGCCACAACAGTGAAGCCGGGAGATTTTGCAAGCTGGCGGAGAGCGTATCGAAGATCGGTCATACGATTGCAATCAGCGATTTGGCAATTTCATTCATTCCATTCGCAGCGCTTCGATGGGATCCACGAGGCTGGCACGCCGCGCCGGCAAAAAACAGGCAATGAGCGCCACCAATGAAAGCGTCAACAGGGCGCTGACGAGCGCCGCCGGGTCCAACGGTGCCACGTCGTAAAGGACGCTTCTCAAGGCCCGACTGGCGAAAACGGCACCCAGCAATCCCAAAGTGAGCCCGATTCCGACAAGAACAGCCCCTTGACCAAGCACAAGCCGCAGGACGTCACCGCGGCTGGCACCGAGGGCAAACCGAATGCCCATCTCGCGTGTGCGTTGGGTTACAATCAATGCCATGACTCCGTAAAGCCCGATACTCGCGAGAATCAGCGCGAGTCCCGCAAATACATTGAGTAACGTCATTGTCAGGCGCTGCGAACCGAGGCTGTCTTCGATGTTTTCCTCCATCGTTGCGATATCGGATACGGACTGGTCACGATCCAGCGTCGTGATTTGCTCTTTGATCGGACTGACCAGGGAGTGCGGATTTAACCCTGCTTTCGCGCGAACGATCAGGTTCTGCTCGACGTTCGGAAACTGCGACGCGCTGAAGTACATCATTGGCAAAATGCGCGCGTCCTCTTTTTCGCCCGGGGCATTGTTCCGCGTGTGCGGCACGATTCCAATAATCGTGAGTGGAACCCCATTCGTTGCCGGCAAACCGATCGTGACCGGGTCGTCGATCTGTTTGCCGATCGGGTCGATGCCAGGAAAAAATTTCTGTGCGGCGAGCTCATCGATCACGACTGTGCCCGGACGACCGCTCGCGTCTTCCGGTCCGAAATCTCTACCGCGCAACGTCGCCATCCCAAGCGCGCGAAAGTAATCCGGTTGAACAATCGCCATTTCGCTAGTTGGCTCCTGACCGTGAGGATCGGGAGGCGTGCCGGTAATATGAAATGAGCTGCTCCATTCATGATGATCGAATGGCTCATTGTTGCAAACCGCCGCCACGCTCACACCCGGGACCCGCCTCACTTTCTCAACCAATTGATTGTAAAAGCGAACGATCTTCTCCGGCGAATCGTAGCGCGATGGCGGAAGAGCAATGCTCATGGTCAAAACTCCACGCGGACTGAATCCAAGCGGCACCTGCTGCGAACGCCAGAAACTCTTCAACGTTAGCCCCGCTGCCGCGAGCAGCAGGACCGCAAGAGCAACCTGTGCAATCACCAGAATTGCCCGGGCCCGCTGTCGTTGCGCGCCGCTACTGCCGCGCGCGCCCTCGTCGTGTAACTCGGCTGCCATCGAAGCGGTGTTCGAGACGCGCAATGCAGGCCACACTCCAACGAGCAGTCCTGCGAACACTGAAATGATGCTGGTGGTCACAAGGACGAAACCGTCGATATTCGTTTCTTGAAATCGCGGGATGTTAGGCGGAACAAGCGAGCGAATTGCGTCAACGCTCCACACGGCGATCAGCACGGCGCAAACGCCGCCTATCAAGGCGACAACTCCGCTTTCCACCAATACCTGGCGCGCCAAATCCCAGCGGCTGGCACCAAGCGCGGCCCGCACGGCGAGTTCTTTGCGGCGCGCAATACCGCGCGCGAGCTGAAGATTCGCTACATTCGCGCACGCGATCAACAAGACGCAAGCCACGGCGGCAAGCAGCACGCAAAGAAGATATCGGTACTGCCCTACTGAATATTCGAGCAGCAACTTTGCGGAGACCTGCCGGCCGGTGTTCGTATCCGGATAGCGCCGCGAAAGATCGGCCGCGATGGTATCGAGCTCGGCGATTGCCTGCTTCAACGTCGCTCCCGATTTTAAGCGACCCAGACACGAAAAAGCTTCATGATTTCCACGCGACAAGAAATCGTGGTCGGCGCGCAAATCGGCCAGTGGCAGAAAGACGTCGCAGTTTCGCGGGAAACGAACACGTTCCGAAACAACCCCAACAATCTCACGCGGCACGCCATCGAGACCCAATCGTTGTCCTATTGCCGTCGGCGACGCGCCGAATTGCTTCCGCCAGACTCGTTCACTGATGAGAGCTACTTTTGCTGCGCCGGGAACATCGTCGTTCTCGGTGAAATCACGACCGATCAGAGGCGGCACGTGTAAGATCGATAGATAATTGGCCGTGATTCGCCCGGCTCGAGCTGCTTCCGGCGGCGACGTCCCGTCGGAGGCAGAAAGGCTCACACCCTCCGTCCTTGCCAGTGCCAGATCGGTGAAACTTTTCTGCGCCGTGCGCCAGTCGAGGTAATTCATGTAACTAACCGAGCCTGATTCGAAACCGGACGGCCCGAGCAATCGCTCACGCAGCAACACCATTTGCTCTGAATTTGGATACGGCAGCGACCGTAACAGAACAGCGTTAACGACGCTGAAAATCGCAGTGTTCGCACCGATGCCGAGAGCAAGCACGACAACAGCGATCAGAGCGAACCCCGGATTCTTGAACAGTTGCCTGATGGCGAAACGGAGATCGTTCATGGAGTTTCTCGTTTCCGATTGCTGATTTCTAATTTCATTCCGTTCGAAGCGCGACCATCGGGTCCACGCGGGAGGCGCGGCGCGCCGGCAGCCATGAGGCGAGAAGAGTGGCGCCGAAAAGTGTGAGCCCAACGCCAAGATAAATTTCTGGATCGACTCCTTTGACTTCAAAGAGGGCGCTTTGAAGTACCCGCGAAAGTGCGACTGCAGCGAGCAGGCCTATCCCCAACCCGATCGAAAGCAAACGCATTCCATGCGAAAGCACGAGCGCGCGGATCTGCGCGGGACGCGCACCAAGCGCCATGCGAACGCCGATCTCGCGAACGCGTTTCAGCGTGGTGTATGCGAGCAAGCCGTATAGCCCGATCATGGCAAGGACAAGGGCGAGTCCGGCGAAGACGGAAAAGAGAAAAGTGAGGAGACGCTGAGTGCCCCACGTGTCCTCAACGCGATCTTGCATGAGACGAACGTCGTAGACCGGCTGAGAAGGATCGATCGACCTGACAATGTCACGAACTGGTTTGTCGAGCGTCTTGGCCCCTAGCCCAGCGCGAACAAACAGGTTGAGCCCGGTGCGATACGCTTGGGCAAGCGAACAGTAAATTACCGGCACCGGCGCAGTTTCATCGAAGGCATGAAACCGCGTGCGCCCGACAACTCCTATAATTTCGGCAAACGCATAACCTTCATTATCGTTGCCTACATCCACGCTGAGGCGCTTGCCGAGCGGATCCTCGCCAGGGAAATATTGTTCGGCCAAAGCCTGATCGATCACGATAACGCGCGGTGAATTTGCAGTGTCGCCGGCGTTAAACGTGCGACCACGCTGCAACGGTACTTTAAATGTCGCGAAATAATCGCCGGCGACACATTCCAGATTGGCGTCGGGCATCTGGCTGGGCGTGGGAATAGGAATGCCTTCCCGATAGAACCCGGTTTGCCAGCCACCCATCAGTGGCGAGTTCGAGCCGATACCTACACTTTGTACTCCGGGCAGTGCCCGCACTTTCTCGAGCAACAGATTGGCAAATGCCCCCATCTTTTCTCGTGTCGAATAGATTCTGAACGGAAGATCCATCCGAGCGGTGATCAGGCCGCGCGGCTCGTATCCAAGTTGGAGCGATTGCATTCGCGAGAAACTTTTTAGAACAAGCGCGGCGACGACAAGCAACGTGAGCGTGAGCGCGATTTCGCTAATCACAAGCCAATCACGCGTGCGTCTGGCGGCGAGCGAGACGCCGCTGCCATGCGAGCCGGATTGAAGAGCCACTTGAACATCTGCGCGCGATGCCTGCCAGGCGGGCCACAATCCGAAAAGCATGGTGGTGATCGACGCGATGGCAAAAGCGAAGCAGAGGACGGGCAGATCAAAGGAGACGTCCTGAAATCGTGACACGCCTTGTGGCGCCAAGCCAACCAACGCATCACGGACCCAGGCGGCGATAAAAAGGCCAATTACACCGCCAAGCAAGGCGATCAGAAAACTTTCCACCAGAAGCTGGCGAACGATCTGGCGACGTGTTGCGCCAACCGCCGCGCGAATAGCGAACTCGCGCGCTCGCGCGGCACCGCGAGCGGCGAAAAGATTTGCCACATTGGCGCAAGCAATAAGCAGAACCAGTCCGACCGCGCCGAGAAGCAGCGTCAGATTAGTCCGATATTTGCCGATCAGACTTTCGAGCAATGATGTGACAGAAACAGTGGCCCGCGCATTTGTGGCGGGATACTCCTTTTCCAGACGCGCAGCAATGGTCTTCATCTCGGTACGCGCTTGATCGATGGTTACGCTGGGTTTCAGTCGCCCCCAGACAAAAAGCATCGGATGAATGGTGCGGTCCTGCCAAAACGGAACGATACGCCGAGCAAATGAAAACCAGACATCCGTGTCCTGGGGTGAATTCATTTCGGCCGGCATTACGCCGACGATTGTGAATGCTTGATTATGAAGCTTTATCGTTTGCCCCAAAACACCTGCGTCACGCGCGAAAGCGTGCTGCCAAAGCCGATCGCTGATCACAACAACCGGCGGCCCGCCGGGTTTTTCTTCCTCTTCGTTGAAGGTCCGTCCCATTTTCGGCGACAGCCCGATGAGCTTAAAAAACTCTTCTGATACGTAGGCGCACTGGACTCGCTCGGCCTCTTGTCCCGGGATCCCGCTGAGGTTTCGCGATTCGCGCCGCGTGATAGCGAGATATTTAAAGACGTTGTTATCGCGTTTCCAATCCTGATAGTTCGGCAACGAAACCGAAAATTCCTGACCATTGGCCGATTCGTTTAGCACCATGATGCGATCGGCATCCGGATACGGCAGGGGCCGAAGCAAGACGGCGTTAACAATGCTGAAAATCGCCGTGTTCGCGCCGATGCCAAGTGCCAGCGTGATGATCGCGACCGCCGAGAACGCCGGGTTCTTGATCAACTGCCGCAGCGCGAAGCGGAGATCATTCATAAGAATTTCATTCTGTTCGCAACGCCTGGATCGGATCGACAAGCGCGGCGCGGCGCGCCGGCAGGAAACATGCAAGCAAGGCCACCGCCCCGAGAGTGAGCGCTGTGGTAGCAAGAAGCGCCGGATTGTGCGGCGAAACCTCGTAAAGCTGCGTAGTGAGTAAACGGCCCAACGTAAGAGCAGCTACCATTCCGACGGTGAGTCCCAATAAAACAGGAGCCATCCCCTGACCAACAACAAGCCGCAGCACATCCGTGGTTTGTGCCCCTAGTGCCATGCGCACGCCGATTTCGCCTGTGCGTTGTTCAACACTGTACGCGACTGCTCCGTAAATGCCGATGCTCGCAAGCAATAATGCGACGCCGGCAAAAATTCCAAGCAACCACATCATCAATCGCGCTTGCCCGCGCGCTTGCGCCACGACCGTGTCCATCATCTGTGGGACCGCAATCGCAATACCGGGATCTACTTTGGTGATCGCGGATTGCACCAGCCTGGTGATCGCATCGAGTTTAAAGGTGCTGCGGACTGCGACAGTTACGAATGGAAAGTTTTCCTGGGCCCACGGCCGATAAAATTCCATTTCGGGCAGTTCGGCGATTCGTTGGGACCGCACATCGCCAACGATGCCGACAATTTCCACGGGCGCGCTGCCGCTGGTGACCAGCAACGTTTTGCCGATGGGATTTTCATTCGGAAAAACTGTTTTTGCCCCTGTCTGGCTAATGAGACAGACGTTTCTGCCTTCCATGAGATCGTGTTCATCGAAATCACGCCCGGCGATGAGCGGGATTCCCCAGGTCTTGAGGTATCCGGGCACAACGTCATGACTTGGCGCAGTCGCTCGCTTTTCCATCGACGGCACATCGTGATCCGCGCGCGTGTAAAGCGTGCGATTTCCACCAGCGAGCGGGATATCGCCACTGACAGTTGCGTTCTCGATGCCTGGCGTGTTGTGCAACGCAGCGAGGATCTTCTCGGCAAAACGCTGACGCGACGGTCCATCCGGATATTGCGCTGCCGGCATACCGATCGCCCCGGTCCATAGATTATGCGGTTGGAACCCGAGGTTCTGCTGGCTCAGCCGAATAAAACTCGTGATGAGTAATGCCGCGCCGGCGAACAATGTCACTGAAAGCGCGACTTGCGCACCGACGAGAATTTTGCGGAATCGCTGCTGACGAATGCTTCCACTCGTTCCGCGGCCGCCTTCCTTCAAGCCACTAATCAAATCCGCGTGGGAGCCCTGAAGCGCGGGATAAATTCCCATCAGCAAACCGGTCAACACAGACAATGCAATAGTGAATCCGAGCACCGGCAGGGAGAGACTGCTGGCTGTATTTCCCTCAAGCGGAAGAAAATTGGAAGCCATTTTCGGGACAAGCGGCACAAGTCGCCAGGCCACGAAGGCGCCGAGTGCGCCCGCAAAGAGACTCACCAGCAAGCTTTCCCAAACGAAGAGCCGCACGATACTGCTGCGCGATGCACCGACCGCCATTCGGAGTGCGATTTCTCGACGCCGGCCGCTGAAGCGGACTAGCAAAAGATTCGCGACGTTGCTGCATGCGATCAGCAACACAAAACAAACCGCAGCGAAAAGCGTCGCGAATCCGGCGCGAATGTTTTCCGTCACATCCTGTGGAAGCGTTTTCACTGATGTGCTGGCTGTGCTGTCGATCTTGTTAGCGTAATTCGCGCGGTAGCCCTGCTCGAGCGACGGCAACGCGGCCCGCACCTGTTCGAGCGTGATCCCCGGCTTCATTCGGCCAATTACGCGCAGAAACCCGGTCCCCCGCATCATGCGTTCGTACGAGAATCCCGGAAGCTGAAATGGTTTCGTCGACCAAACTTCCGCGATAGGATTCGCTCCAAACCATTGCGCTGGCGCGTTCGGCAAGACGCCAACAATGGTGTGCGGCATTCCGTCGAGTGTGATGCTGCGTCCGATTACGTTTGGATCGCCGCCGAGTCGCTTCTGCCAAAAGCTTTTTGTGATCACCGCGACATCCGCGCCCTCCTCTTCATCAGTCCGAAAATTCCGACCAAGTATTGGACGGACGCCAAGCACATCGAAATAGTTCGGAGTTATTCTGCCCCCAAAAACCTGAATAGGATCGCCGATTCCAGTCAGTGTGAAGAGAAATCCGTTCTCGGCGGCGAAACCGTCAAAAAGCGTTTGTCCTTCACGGTAATGTTGAAAACGCGGCGCGGAGATCGCTATATCGACAAGATTGCGCGACTTGTCGCCAGCGAACATGTGGACAACACGCGACGGCTCCTTGAATGGCAGCCCGCGCAAAAAAAGATCGTTGATTAAGCTGAAGATCGCGGTGTTCAGCCCGATCCCGAGCGCTAATGTGATGATAGCAATCGCCGTAAACGCAGGAGATTTACGGAGCTGGCGCAAAGCAAACTTTAGGTCATTCATATCACTCGGCGCGAAGTGCTTGAATCGGATCGACACGTGTGGCGCGGCGCGCCGGGAGCAGACATGCCATTAGTGCGGTCGTCGCGAGCAGAACTGTTGCGCCGCCGAGCAGCACTGGGTCGTACGCCGAAACCTGATAAAGCTGTGAAGCAATTAAACGACCGACCGCGAAGGCCAATCCAATTCCGATGCCTAGCCCGATGAGGACCGGTTTCATTCCCTGGTTCACAACCAGGCGCAACACGTCGCGCGTTTGCGCACCCAGCGCCATGCGAACTCCAATTTCTCCAGTGCGTTGCTCGACCGTGTAAGCGACTGCGCCGTAAATCCCGATGCTGGCGAGGAGCAAGGCGACTCCGGCAAAAATTCCGAGCAACCACATCATCAAACGCGCCTGGCCGAGCGCTTGCGCAACGACCGCGTCCATCGTTTGCGGCGCCGCGATGGCCAATCCGGCATTCACTTTCGCAAGCGCGGACTGCACTAGCTTGGCGACCGCATCCACTTTTAGATTGCTGCGGACGGTGATGTTAACGAGTGGAAAATTATGTTGCGCCCACGGTCGGTAAAATTCCATACCCGGCGCCTCGGCCACTCGTACTGACCGCACATCGCCGACGATTCCGACAATTTCCCACTGCACAAGGTTTAGGAGCAAACTCTTTCCGATTGGATTCTCACCCGGATAAAGTTTTTTCGCACCGGTCTGACTGATCAGACAAACTTTGTGTCCGTCGGCGGTGTCGTGCTCATTGAACTCACGGCCAGCCAAGAGCGGCACTCCCCAGGTCTTGAAATATCCGGGAGCAATCTCGTGACCGGGCGCGATCGCGCGGTCCTCGACCGGCGGAACATCACGATCGCCCCGCGCATAAAGATAACGACTGAAGCCAACCAAAGGAATATCGCCGCTGATAGTCGCGCTCTCGAGATCCGGAACACTGCGCAACTCATGGAGTGTTTGTTCAACAAAACGTTGACGCGACGGAGGATCGGGATACTGCGAGGTCGGCAGTGTAACCGCACCCGTCCAAAGATTCTGGGAACGGAAGCCGATGTTTTGCTGGCTTAAGCGGATGAAACTCGTGATGAGCAATGCTGCGCCGGCCAGCAACGTGACTGAGAGCGCTACTTGTGCGCCGACGAGAATTTTGCGGAAACGTTGTTGCCGCACACTGCCGCCCGTGCCGCGGCCGCCTTCTTTCAAGCCATCAATCAAATCGACGTCTGAACCCTGAAGCGCCGGATAAATCCCCATCAACAAGCCGGTGGAGATCGACAATCCGATCGTGAACACGAGAACTGGTACCGACAAGCTCGTTGCGTTGTTCGCTTCCAACGGCAGAAAATTGGAGGCTATTCGCGAAACCAGCGGCAGCAAGTGCCACGCGACGAAAGCGCCGACCGCGCCCGCGATTACGCTGACGAGCAAACTTTCGAAAACGAACAAGCGCGCGATGCTGGTGCGTGAAGCGCCGATCGCCATTCGCAACGCGATCTCGCGCCGGCGTCCATTGAAACGAACGAGCAATAGATTAGCAACATTGCTGCAAGCAATTAGCAAAACGAAACTCACCGCGGCGAAAAGTGTAGCGAAGCCCGCGCGGAAATTCCGGGTAACGTCTTCAGGCAAAGTCCGCAGTGTCGTGACGAATGCGCTGTCGATGTTGTTCGGATATTGGGCACGATAGCTCTGTTCCATCGATGGCAATGCGGCGCGCGCCTGTTGAACGGTCACCCCTGGTTTCAATCGTCCAACTGCGCGCAGAAAAAAGGCGCCGCGCATAATTGCCTGATAACTGAAGCCGGGAATCTGAAAAGGTTTCGTCGTCCAAACTTCCACGATCGGGCTCGCTGCCCCGAACCACGGGTTCGCCCCGAACCACCTTGCCGGCATATTTGGCAGAACGCCAACGATCGTGTGCGGCGTCCCATCGAGCGTGATGCTCCGCCCAATCACATTCGAATCGCCTCCGAGGCGTTCCTGCCAGAAATTTTTCGTCACCAATGCGACATCGGCGCTTTCCTCTTCTTCCGGCAGAAAATTGCGGCCAAGAATTGGGCGAACGCCAAGCACATCGAAATAGTTGGAGGTCAATCGGCCGCCAAATATTTGGACAGGATCGCCAAGTCCGGTCAGTGTGAACGCAAAGAAATTCTCCGCAGCGAAACCGTCAAAAATCGTCTGACCGTCGCGATAAAGTTGGTAACGCGGGGCCGATATTCCGACATCCGCCAAATCGCGCGCCTTGTCGCCGTTGTCGAGGTGAACAATGCGCGACGGTTCCTTGAACGGCAGCCCACGCAGAAACAGATCGTTGATTAGACTAAAGATCGTGGTGTTCAGCCCGATCCCGAGCGCCAATGTGATGATAGCAATCGCTGTGAACCCCGGCGATTTGCGGAGCTGGCGCAAAGCAAACTTTAGATCGTTCATATCACTCGTAGCGAATTGCGATTTCGGAAAACTTTCATGGCGCTCATCGGAGTTCGCATTGCAAGTCAGTGATCATTCGGCGCGAAGTGCAATAACAGGATCAACACGCGCAGCGCGGCGCGCCGGTAACCAGCACGCGATCATCACGGCGATGCCGAGCACCATCGCGGCGCCAATGCACGCGAGCAGATCCGGCGTGGGCATTTCAGTCCATTGATTTCGCAGCAGGCGCACGACTCCGTACGTCGTAAGTGCGCCGGCAGTGAAGCCCAATAAAAGCAAAATTGCACCTTGTCGTGCGACGAGTTGCACTATCTGACGCGCGGTGGCGCCGAGTGCACTGCGGATGCCGAACTCGCGTTCACGCCAGGCGACCTGAAGCGCGAGAAGGCCATACAAACCGACGGCAGCGAGAAGCAGCCCGACGAAACCGAAGGATGAGACGAGAACGAAGATGAACCGCTCCGTGGTGCGCGAGCGAGCGGCGGCACCTTCGAGCGACAGAAAATTATACAGGGCGAGATTGGCATTGGCGCGCGCCACCGCAGCACGGATCGTCGGCTCGTTCACCGAGCGGCCCTTGGTGTGCAGGACGAAGGTGATATCGTCGAGCTGTGTTGTCGCGTGCGCGAGCATTTGTGCGAACGGCCGCGCGATCATACCAAGCACTTTGCCGTCGCGCGGATCGGCGATCGCTTTCATATCGCCGACCACGCCCACAATCGTGAACCACGGGCGAGTTCCATCGAGTCGCCCCCAACGGATGCGTTTGCCGATAGGCGAATCGTTAGGCCAAAAACGTTTCGCGATGCTCTGGCTGATGATGCAGACGAGCGGCGCGTCGGCAGTGTCGCTCGCGTTGAAGTCGCGACCCTGCAACAGCGGCTGGCCCATGTCCTGGAAATAGCCGGCCACGGGCACGCGCGAGTAGGCCGTGTACACGCCGCTCGGCTCTGGTGCAGGCGCGCTTTCGACGTTGAAGAGCATCAACGTCCACGACGCGTCCATCGGCGAAGGCGAAACAACAGTGGCCGATTTGACGCCAGGCAATGCCTGCAGCTCTGCGAGCGAAGTTTCGAGCGCGTTCTGTTTCGCCGCGGCTGTGGGGAAGAATCGATCAGGAACGGTGACGTTGAAGGCGAGGCGATCTTTCGTTTCGAAGCCCCACGGCTCCTCGATCAGTTTCCGAAAATACTGCGTCGCGGTGACGCTCGCGGTTAAGAGCGCAGCGGCAATCGCGAGCTCGATGACGACGAATGAGCCGAGCAATCTGCGCGTATTTCGGTCGAGTGTTGCCCCTCGTGAGGTGACGCTCATCGCGCTGCGTAAATCGGTCCGCGATGCACGCGCGGCAGGCAGTAAACCGAAACCCAAACCGACGAGTGCGAATACTCCAGCAGCGAAGGCGAAGACCGGCAGATCAAGCCGCGCGGCGTAATCGAATTCACGCATCGCGCTGCCGGTTGCGTCTGCGCCCTCAGGGCTAAGCGCGAACAGCATTGGTGTAATCCAGATTGCAATGAGCAGACCGAGCGCGGTCCCGATGAAAGCGAGCAAGAGCGCCTGGGTGAGCTGTTGCCTGACGAGTCGTTTCCTGCTCGCCCCGAGCGCAGCATGCAAGGCAAACTCCCCTTCCCGCTCGATGACACGAGTGAGCAGCAGACCGGCAAAGTTCACCGCGGCGATCAAAAGTGCGCACATCGCAGCACCGACGATCACTAAAATTTTCGGACGCAAATCCATTACGAAGCTCTCGCGCAGGCGCGGCATGTAAGCAGCGCGCGCATTTGCCGGATTCGGATCGTCGCGATTGATTGTTGCGAACATGCGCTTCACTGCGTCTTCTGCTTTCTCAGGAGTGACGCCCGGACGCAGTCGCGCAACGCCATAGAGATAATGGTTGTTAATCGTCGCCGGATTGTTGGGCTGAAGCGCAAGCGGCAGCCACAGATTGGCACGATAGGGATGCCGGAATGCCTTCGGCATCACGCCGATGATCGTGCGCGGCGTTCCGTCGATCACAATCGCGCTGCCGAGCACGTCGCGGCGCGAGTTCAGCGCGTTGCGCCAAAAGTCGTCGCTGACGATTGCGACGCTCGCGGTTTCATTGAGTCCTTCTTCTGCGGTGAAATTCCGACCCTGCACTGGCGGCAATCCGAGCACATCGAAAAAGTTCGAAGTGACCCGGGCGACAGGAACCGTCTGAACAGGGGAACCGCCGTTCACGCCAACGACTGCAGCGCCGCCGGTCCCACCAGCAACATCTTCGAAAATCTCGCGGCCGAACTCGCGGAACCCCGCGACCGTGCGATCGCTCAGATTCAGCGACGCTGAACGCGCGCCATTTTCATCCAGGGCTTCGTAGATCCTAACGAGTTGTTCAGCGCGCGGGAAAGGCAGTGGACGGAGAAGCACGCTTTCCACGACGGAGAAGATGGCAGTGTTCGCACCGATGCCGAGTGCAAGCGTCAGGACCGCAACGAGAGTGAACCCCGGTGATTTGCGGAGCTGGCGAAACGCCAATTTTAGATCATTCATTTCACTCGGAGCGGAGTGCTTGAATTGGATCGACCAGTGTGGCGCGCCGTGCCGGGATCACACACGCCAGCAACGCTGAAATGGCCAGCCCGACTGTCGCCGCACCGAGCAAAAATGGATCGTGCGGCGAAATCTGATAGAGCTGCGTCGCAATCAAACGACCGACGGCAAATGTTGCGGCCAGACCAACGATCAAACCGAGGATGACAGGATTCATTCCCTGGCGCACGACTAGCCGCAACACGTCAGTTGTCTGTGCCCCCAACGCCATCCGCACCCCAATTTCGCCCGTGCGTTGTTCGACGGTATAAGCGACGGCGCCGTAAATTCCAACGACCGCGAGCAACAAAGCGATGCCGGCGAAAACACCAAGTAACGTCATTGTCAATCGCTGTTGGCCAAGCGATTGCGACACGATTGCGTCAAGAGTATTCGGTTGCAGAATCGGCAATCCGTGGTCGATCTTGTTCAGGGCCGACCGAACAATCCCCGCCGTCGCTTCTGGTTTGGTTGCACTACGGACGACAACATTGAGAAAGGGCGCGCTGCGTTGCGGCCACGGCCGATAAAATTCAACATCGTTCGATTTGGACAGCTCTTGGGAGCGGACGTCGCCCACGACACCAATCACTTCCGCCGGAAGCCCGTTGCCGTTGTCAGTGCCGAAAAGAATTTGATGGCCTATTGGATTCTCGTTCGGAAAAAGTTTTTTTGCCGTCGAGGTGCTCAGAATCACCACCAGCCGCGAGTCCGTCTTATCTTGTTCGGTGAAATCGCGGCCCGAAAGGAGCGGAATCTTGAGCGTTCGAAAATATCCAGGCGAAACGCTGCGCGTGAGGCCTAGGGGCCGCTGATTCACCGGCACAGGATCTCCATCGAGACGTGCATACGGCGATGACGAACGATTCCCGGAGAGGGGGACTGCGTCCGTGATCGCGGCGGCCTCCACGCCGGGAGCAGTCTGCAATTCCGCCTGCAATCGTTCCGCGAAGCGTGCGCGTGTCGCCGGATCGGGATATTGCGCGGGCGGAAGACCGATTCCTCCCGCCCAAACTCGGTCCGAACGGAACCCCGATTCCTGCCCGCTGAGCCGGACAAAACTGGAAATCAGCATGGCGGCTCCGGCAAGCAACACGACCGATAATCCTACTTGTGCGGCGACCAAACCGCGGCGGAAACGATGTTGACCGCGACTGCCGCTCGCTCCGCGTCCGCCCTCCTTAAGACCATCGACAAGATCGGCATGCGAACTCTGCCATGCCGGATAAAGGCCCATCAGAAGCCCGGTGATGAGCGACAGTCCCATTGTGAAAATGAGCACCGGCCATTGCAGCTTTAGTTCGCTTTCCAGTGGAATATTTTGACCGGCTAATTTCGGGACGATAGAGACCGTCCAAAGTGCCAGGAACAATCCAAGTATGCCTGCAATGACGCTCACCAGTGTGCTTTCGAAAACGAACAACCGTACGATTCCGCGCCGCTCTGCCCCGAGTGCCATGCGTAACGCGATCTCGCGCTTGCGTCCCGTGAAGCGCACCAGCAATAGGTTTGCGACATTGCTGCATGCTATGAGCAGTACCGCGCTCACTGCCGCAAGCAGGGTCAGGAAAGCAGGACGCAAATCTCCGGTGACATCTTCCGCCGCTGAGACAAGGTACGGCGACCAGGTGTTGTCGGCCGTTTCCGGGTGTTGCTCTTTGTAACTTTGGAATAATGCCGGCATCGCCGCCTGCGCCTGTGAAAGCGAAATGCCAGGTTTCAACCGCGCCGTTACGCGCATGAAGCTGACTCCACGCATCAAGCGGTCTTTCGTAAGCCCGGGCAACTCGAATGGTTTGTTGGCAAAAATCTCCGAGTCGCGCCCGAACCAGGAAATCGGCAGGTTCGGGAGGACGCCGATGATTGCGTTCGGCACGCCGTTCAGTGTAATACTGCGCCCGAGAATCGCCGGATCGGAGTTGAAATGCTTACGCCAGAAACTCTCCGTCACCATCACGACGTCGCCTTTGTTCTCCTCTTCAGGGAGAAAATTGCGACCGAGAATCGGATGGATGCCAAGCAATTCGAAATAGTTGGCAGTCACATTGCCGCCGAGTAACTGAATCGGCTCGCCCGATCCTGTCATGATGAAGCCGTTGCCCCAATCCGCCGCGATACTCGAGAAAACCGTTTGACCTTCGCGGTAATGCCAGAACTTCGGCACGGAGAACGGCATTTGTTTTAAGTCGCGCTCTTTCGATTCGCCGTAAATGCGCACGACGCGTTCGGGTTCGGAGAAGGGCAGACCGCGCAGAAAAAGATCCTGAATCAAACTGAATATGGCGGTGTTCATCCCGATGCCGATGGCGAGCGTGATGACGGCCAGCGAAGTGAACCCCGGCGATTTGCGGATTTGGCGCATCGCGAACCGGAGATCATTCATAAGAATTTCTATCTCTGTTTGTTCACATTTTCTTCAGGCCGCGATGCGGTCTTCGACTACACGGCCGTCAAACAGGTGCACCGTGCGATCGGCGTGCTGAGCGAAGCGCTCGTCATGAGTGACCATGCAAATCGTGGCGCCGCCCCCGTGCAGTTCCTTGAGCAATTGCATCACCGCTTCGCCATTGCGCGAATCAAGATTGCCGGTCGGTTCGTCTGCCAGCAGAATGGCCGGCCTGCCCGCAAGGGCCCGGGCGACAGCCACCCGCTGTTGTTGGCCGCCGGAGAGCTGACTTGGCAAATGCTTCGCGCGATGCGCCATGCCCACGCGCTCCAGGGCTTCGGTGACAAACGACTTGCGCTCGCTGGCGCCCATTCCGCGATAAGTCAGCGGTAACTCGACATTCTCAAAGACACTGAGATCCCCTATTAGATTAAAGCTTTGAAAAATGAAACCGATTTCGCGGTTGCGAATTCGCGCGCGGTCAGCGAACGAAAGATTGGCAACTTCGTGTCCCTTTAGCGAGTAACTGCCGTCAGAAGGAGTATCGAGCAGCCCGAGGATTGACAGCAAGGTCGTTTTGCCACAGCCGGACGGTCCAGCTATGGAAACGTATTCACCAGGCCGAATGTCCAGGTGGATACCGGATAACGCATGCGTTTCTACCTCGTCAGTGAGAAACACCTTCGTCACGCTGTTTAGTTGTATAAGAGGATCTGATCCGTTATTCATGATCGAGTTACTGATTTCTGATTGCTGATTGGCGATTAGTTGAGTCGAATTCGTTCGTGCCCATCCCATGCGCTGGTATCGGAGAGAATCACCTGATCTCCCGGCTGGAGGCCGCTTAGAATCTCAATCGTGTTGACGGAGCTTTTACCAAGTTTGACCGGTGTCCGCGCTGCTTCCCCGTTGCCATTGATGAGCTTAAACATTCCGACGGTGTTGTTCTCCTGCCCAAACGCAGGGCGGCCTACATAAACCACACTATCGAGACGCTCGAGTTCGACTGTTCCGTCGACACTAAGATCGGGGCGTGCGCCTTTCGGCAGCGGCTCATCGAACGCAACTTCTACATTAACCGTTCCCTGCTCGACTGCGGGATCGACACGCGTGACGTGACCATTGACGGTGCCGTTGCGGGTATCGATCACCGCTCTTTGACTAATCTGAATATCTTTCGCCTGCGTTTCAGCGATCTTGACTTGCGCCTTCAGCTTAGTTGGGTCCGCCACGCGAGCGAGATTGTCCCCTATCTTCACGCGCTGTCCGATTTGCACAGGCAATTGTTGCAGGACACCCGACATACCCGCGCGCAAGTGCAACGCTTCTACCTGATCTGTTTTTAACTTTGCGAGCTGTTTGGCTTGATCCACAGCCGCTTGTTTCGAGGCAAGCTGGGGCTCGATTGAATCGCGAGAGAAGGCTAATCGTTTCAGTTCGATCTCGTCGCGGTTCTGGAGCTCTGATTCTTTCACTTTCGATTTCTTGTAGTCGAGCACGGCAATTAAACCGTTCTTAGCGAGTTGATCATTGGTCTGCCGTTCCATTTTGGCCTGTTCGAATTCAGAGTGAACGCGTGCTGTTGTCGATTCCTGATCGAGCAATTCACGCTGCAAAGTCGCGCGCATGCCCGTTAGCTCGGCCTCCGCCGCAGTCGCTTTCGATTCCGCATCGTGTGCAGCTTGTTCAAGCTCGGGACTGCTTAATTCCAAAATCACCGAGTCCGGGTCCACATGCGTGCCAGGCCAGATGTTTATTTTGTCCACGCGCCCTTCCGTATTCGCAGGGATCCAGCGAATGTCCTCTGGTATAAGCGTGCCGAGTCCGCGGACCTGACGCGTCATTGGGCCGCGTTTAACGGTATCGATCCAGACGGTGGAGCGGTCGATGCTCGGCACTGCTGGCTTTAAGCGCGAGATGGCTATCGTCGCGACAAGTAAACCAAGCGCGCCGAGCGCGATCATAATGATGCGGCGCTTGCGCTTCTTCGCTGCTATCCCGACACGCGGAACGTCCATCGAGGAAAGATTCGACGTGAATCCGGCAGGCCTCACAATTGTTTCTTCTTTTGGTTTTCGTTGAGGAATCACGTTGGAATCAAAGCTGAGCAAATGCCCGACAAAGTTCGATCACTGCATTTGCGGCGCTTACCAACGACACGGCTGCGGTGATGATGACGAGTGCGAAACAAATTGCTTCTACGATAAAATCGTATCGCGCTTCGTTTTGAAAATACTGACCGCTGATATCCCAAAAGTGCGATGTCTCCGGTCTGACGCAGCGTCCTCGATACCCGTCCAGTGTCATCGGGCGATAATTGCAGTCAATCAACGGGAACCTGCTGTCCTTGCTAACAGTTGTTGAGATCGGCTTCATACTTTTCTTCGGTTTTGCTTGACAGTAGGTATCGCAATGTTTGTGCCAACTAGACGAACGACCTCACAAATCGCACTGGAAGAGATACTTAACTTTATTGAGCGAATTACAGCGTCTCTAAGCAGTCCCGTTCTGAGACAGTCCCGTCCCAATCTTGGGACTGTTTCAGCGAAAATGATTAGAGCGGCAGGCGCAGCAAAGCCTCCACACCTTTGCCGCTTTCCCGATTCGTTAGCGCTAACGACCCACCATGGGCCTCGGCAATTTGACGACTCAACGGAAGACCGATTCCAGAGCCCTCGGGCTTTGTGGTGAAAAACGGCACGAAGAGGTTCGCAGGATTCATTATCCCGGGGCCTTCGTCTTGAACGAAGATCTCGACGGCATCTTCTTTTTCGCGCCACGCGATCAAAACTTCGCCA